>Ga0163179_10000424_pt1 | contig 30698 bp, 6 predicted proteins | sample AtlANTMetagenome_FD_109643 | JGI IMG/M metagenome (GOLD analysis project Ga0163179, IMG submission 109643) | Marine eukaryotic phytoplankton communities from the Atlantic Ocean - Atlantic ANT 2 Metagenome | ecosystem: Environmental > Aquatic > Marine > Oceanic | place: North Atlantic Ocean...
ATTCAAGACTCTTACTACTATCAGGACTTCTCTTATGCTGTTAAGTCTTCTACTTCTATTAGTGAGTGGAAAGAGATTCTTATTAAGAACGTTCACCCTGCATCATTTAAAGTATTTGGTGAATTAAACCTTAATGAATATGGTTATATTCCAAACAAAGAGACATTCTTCCAGTTAACTAAGTCTGTTGAACTTGCACAGGAAGCGATTGTTCCTAATATTCAAAACTTTGCTCTTGTTGAGCCTGTTTACTCTGAGTTTAATAATACTGAGGTATTATTCAGACAGAAACGATTAACATCTTCTGAGAATATTCTAACATCTGTTGTACAAAGGGTTGATGATGTTTCCTCTCTATTCGATGGTGAGAGAATATCATTCCCTCTAACAGTTAATGGAAACAACGTTGTTGCGAACGCTAATCAGTTAATGATCGTTCTTAATGGTGTTGTACAAACTCCTGGTACTTCATTCAGTATTCAGCAAGACTCTATAGTCTTTAGTGAAGCACCTCAACCACCTGCTAGTGTCAAATATGTAAACGTTGTTATTAATCAGATTCAAACTGTTGCAATGGAATTTACCAATATTAGTGGTATCTTCCCTAACGTCAGTAATGATCTAGTTGGTACAAGTTCTAATGCTCGTTTAACAACTACTAGCGTTGTTGGTAATACTGTTAATGGATTCATTGTAGGATCTGATTCCTTTATAGTTGGTGAATTGGTAACTGTTAGTGCTACTGGATTCTCTGCTAACGTTGCTTCAGTTACTAATGTAGTTAATCAAGGTTTATTCGTCTTTAACGAGAAAATAACTAACTTCCAAGGTGATACTGCACAAGTAGAAGCAATTAACCTACAGAAAGGTCAAGAAACTCCTCTTGCTCAATTACGTTATACTATTGGTCTTTCAACTACTTCTGTTGAAGTTGTTAAGTATAAGACTGATAATAATGCTGCAGATGAGGTAGTTCCTGCAGGTACCTTTACTACTACTAAGAATTATCAGTTTGGTTCTGAAATCTTTAGAGTTGATACTATTACACAGAATAGTGATTCTACTACTCTTGGTATAACCAGAGCACAGAATGGAACTACTGCTACTGCACAGCAAGAAGATGTACCTCTTTATGGAACTGATATTACAATTACCAATACTTTAACTTTAAGTAAGACTACTGGTACATATCAGTCTACTCCAGGTTTATTTGATATTCAGTTAAATGACTATATCATTGCTGCTCAGTCTGGTGTTGTTGCTCAAATTACAGCAACTAGCACATATCAAGACCCTGTAACTCAAGAGTTTATTGGACAAGTTAATATATCTCCAGGATCATCCTTCTTTGGTCTACTATTCAACAGAATTACATCTACATCATATCCAAACGTTGTTTTAGATGATGTATCTAAGTCTCAAGTTAATATTGTTAATTACACTGATAATTCTACTGCATTTAACGAGAATTTCCCTGCTAATGAACAGATCAATAACTATATCATTCCTTATGACAATGCTAGTGGTGCATTAGCAGAAAACGAAACTATTCGCAACTATAAGATTGAATATGGTAATAGTAATGGTGATTTTGCTGCTAGTGAAGAAGGTAAAGTTAGAAAGATAACTTTCAAAGATAGGAAAGGTAGTGGATTCTTTGTTGCTGGTCAAGTAATTAGAACTCCTGATACTAAAGCAGAAGTTGTTGGATATAGTCAGGCAAAACAAACTGTTTATGTTGGTAAGATTGGTAGATCAAAAGCAAGTGGTAAGGATTATCATGATGTAATTTTCCATAATAGTGCTCAAATTGATACTGGACAGAAGAAATTTGGAACTGCTTCACTATTATTAGATTCAGCAACTGTTGACTATGTTAATATTGCAACTTCTGCAGAATTTGCATGGACTACTAATGCATTTACTATAGAGTTCTGGGTACGTGCTGATGCATCATCTTTAAGTGGAACTGCAACTCTATTTGATCAAAGAGCAAATGCAACTGAAGTTGCTATAAGAATTTACTTAGAAGCTGGTCAAATACGTTATAACGTTAATGGATCTGATCTTGTAACTTCTGGTGCTACAACATTAAACAATAATGTTTGGTATCATGTAGCGGTTCAAAGATCTTCTACTACATCTAAGATTTTACTTAATGGTGCTGAAGTTGGTACTGGTACAGATAGTAGCAACTTCCCACAGAAACCAATAAGAATTGGTGCTGACTATGCTGGTGCTAATGCATTTAAAGGACATATTGATGAGTTAAGGGTATCACCTACTGCTCGTTATTCTACAATTCCATTTACTGCAGCAACTGGTATTCATCAGGGTGATGCAAATGCAAAATTATTACTTCACTTTGATGGTCCTGATGGTGTAAATTACACTGAAGATTGGTCTGGTGGTGAGAGTTTCACTGCTGGAGAAGAGTTTAATAATGATTCCATCTTAGCAAGTACTCGTGCTATTGGTAAGCACATTTATGATGGTGGTACTTCATCTAATGCTATCACAATTACTGCTGGTAGTGTTCAGAAGGATGTAACTGCTGCAACTTATGACCACACAACAGGTATCTTGGTATTAACTATCGGATCTCATAGTTATACAACAAGTGATACTCTTACTATTGGTGCTAATAAGTTATCCTTTACTTGTTCACTTGACAATAACGCTACATCACACACTTATCCAAGAACTACTGACCCTGCATATGGAACTGCTTTAGCAATTACTGCTGTAACTGGTACAACTGTAACTGTTAACGTTGGTATTGCTTCTAAGGGATTTATTGGAAATTCACACAGATACTTAGATGCTGCTGATTTATTAGTATTAAATATTGACTTCATTAAGAACGAGACAGTTCATATAATGAAGGAAGTATATACTCAGCATACAGTTAAAGGTAGTGAAGCTGATTGTGAAGATGATGTAAGAGATGTTGTCAACTCATTGGTAGATGATCTTCGTAATGGTAGTAATAGTCATATGTGGACTGCTGCTTCTTACTATGTTGATAGAACTACTAACCCAATTCAAATTCAAGCAAGTACAGTTGAAGCAGATGTTTCAATGACTGTCTTTGCATATGAAGTGATGGAGAAGATGGTTAGATTCATCGTTAATAATGTACCTTGGGAAATACAAGGAGATCACGGATTTATACAGAAGTTTGATTCTACTTTAACAGAATCTGATTATGGTGGTCTTGTTCAGAAGACACCTACAAATGCAGACTATGATCCTGTAACTGGTGAATTAACACTAACCGTTTCTAGTCATGGACTTGGTGCTCCTAGAACAGTTACAGCAACAGGTTCGACATATACTGCTACAACTGGTGTTTTAACTATTGTATCTAATGGACATAATCTTGTACAAGGAGATAGAATTAAGTTTAAACCCAATTCTATAGTATTTAATTGTACATCTGATGGTAATACTGTTAATCAAAGTTATCCTAGAGCAGATGATCCAGCTGGACAAGGTTGGTTAGAAGTTACATATATCGATGCAAATAACTTTAGTGTTAATGTTGGTAAGTCTCCAACTGTAAGTTATACACCAACTGCAGGAGTTTATGATGCTGAGACTGGATTCTTAACCTTTAATATTGGTGATAACGATCTAAAACCAGGTAGTAAGTATACTCCTACTGGAGTTGCTTATACAGCATCTTCAGGTGCTATGACTATTACCATTGATAACAACTTCGATGTTAATAATGCAGATTATGATGGGGATACTGGAGATTTAGAACTCTGGGTTGGACCTCATAGTCTTGATATAGGTACTCAGGTTAAGATTGCTAATAATTCATTGTTCTTCAAGTGTGCAATGGATGAGGAGAGAGCAATTCATGCTTATCCTAGATCTGGTGATCCTGTTAGTGGTCAAGATCTTGAAATTATTAAAATAACCGATAAGAGTATCGTAGTTAATGTTGGTGCTACACCAATCGTCAACTATACACCTACTGGTGCTGCATTTACTCCAGCAACAGGTGAAATGGTATTAACCATTGGTACTCATAGTATTGCTGCTGGTGATTCCATCAAACTTATTGATGGATCTATTGAATTCAGTTGTGGTGCTGGTGCTGGTAATCACTCATATCCTAGAACTTTAACTGATGATATTTCAGCTACTGGTGCAACTTACAATGGCACAACTGGTTTATTAACAATTACCAGTGCTGGTCATGGATTAACTGCTCCAAATAAGATTACTCCAACAGGTGCATCTTATAATGCCTCAACAGGTATTATGAGAATTACTAAGTCTACTCACAACTATAAGGTTGGTGATAGAGTTAAATTGGAAGATGGTGCTATTACCTTCCAGTGCACAATGGATAATAATGCTACTAACCATGCATATCCTAGACCTAGTGATCCAATTAGCGGTCAATGGGTATCTATTGTTGCTGTACCTGACAATAATAACTTTGATATTCCTGTAGGTGCATCTGCTCTTGGAAATTATACACATTCATTCGTATCTGCAACTACAGATGGAGTTAAGAAGTGTAATGACGTTGTTAAGTTAGAAGATGGTGCTATAACATTCAAGTGTACACAAGATGGTGGTGCTACTAACCATGCTTATCCTCGTTCTACTGACCCAATTAGCGGTAAGTGGATGAATGTAGAAGAAGTTGCTGGTAATGACTTTACTGTACAAGTATTAGATTCTATACCTTCAACTAACACAACGACTCATACTTATGTTACTTCTACAACTAACGGAATTAAGAAGAAGAGAGACCCATTCCAAGGAACTGCTATTACTGTTGAGTCTGTTGTTGCAAACACATCTATTACAATTAACGTTGGTATTTCTTCCAACACTACTACTCATACATTCCAAAGTGCTAATACTGGTGCTGTTATTTCTGGTGGTAATTATGCACATACATTCGTATCTGCTGCTACTGGTGCTGTAATTGGTAATCATGGATTCCATATTGGTGATAGAGTGATGTTTGGTAGAAACTCACTTGTCTTTACCTGTGATATGGATGGTAATGCATCTGAGCACGCATATCCTAGAACTACTGATCCTAAGTACAACACTTGGTTACCTATTAGTAGTGTAACTTCAAATACTTTCGATGTTAACGTAGGAGCATCTCCTTTAGTAACGTTTACTCCAACTGGGGCAACATACAACCCAACTTCAGGTGAATTGGTACTAACAATAGGATCTCATAGTCTATCAGTTGGTGAAAATATTGAAATATTAGCAAATGGATTAACATTCAGTTGTACTCAAGGTAGTCTTGGTAATGGATCTTATCCAAGAGCAGCAGGTGCTGGTACAAACAGTGGTGCTGACTATGCTTACAATACTTCACTTGAAATTCTTGCTGTAGGTTCTACTACAATCACAGTTAATGTTAACGGTGGACGTGGACCTATTACAAACCTCACAACTCATACATTTGTTTCTGCAACTTCTGGTTGTATAGTCTCTGGTGGAAACTATACTCATACCTTCAAGTATGCTTTACCAAATAGCATGACTCGTGCTGGAGAGACTTTAAGAATACTTAAGGACGGTATATCATTCGAGTGCGATCAAGACAACTATAAGACAGTTCACTCTTATCCTAGAGGTGATGATCCTGGATATAATACTTCACTACCAATCTATAATAATGGTATTGAAATGACTGCAGAGAATGCGTCATACAATCCTGCAACTGGTGAAATGACTATTACTATTATTGGTCATGGAATGACAACCACTGATCAGATTAGAATTGAAAATCATTCATTAGGATTTACTTGCACAAGAGATGGTAATAAGAAGGTTGCTAGTTATCCAAGATTAACTGATCCATATCAAGGTAGATGGTTAAGAATCACTGCTGTAACTGAGAATACATTTACAGTTAATGTTGGTTTTGATGCTCTTGTTGGTAATCAGTACGTTCATACATTTGTATCTGCTGTTCCTCATGGAATAGTTAAACGTGATAATACTATTACTGTTAATATTGGTAAGTCTCCAGTAGTTGACTACACACCTACCGATGCATCTTACAATGCAACTACAGGTGCTTTAGAATTGACGATTGGTGCACATAGTTTACCTGCTCCAACTACTCACACAGTTACTGCTGCGAACTATGTACCTTCAACAGGTGTTATGACACTGACTATTACAGGTCATGGATTCTCTAATGGTGAGAAGATAAAACTTGCAGACGATTCATTAACATTCACTTGTACTCATGGATCTGGTAATAAGACTTATCCAAGATCTACTGACCCAATTAGTAAGAAGTGGGTTCCTATTAGTAATGTAACTGCAAATACTTTTGATGTTCAAGTCTTAGCTGAGATTCCTTCTACTAACGTAACTCCTCATACATTCCAATCAGCAACATCTGGTGGATTGAGTAAGGCAAATTCAACTGTTAAGTTAGCACCTAATTCACTTAAGATGACCTGTGATCAGGATAGTGATGCTACAGTACACACATATCCAAGAGCAGAGCAAAGTAGACATACTGCTTCTGCTGGTACATTGTATAACCCATCAACAGGTATAATGACAATTACCACTGCATCTGCACACGGATTTGCTGTTGGTACACCAATAAGATTTGAGCCTAACTCCTTGAAGTTTACATGTACTAAGGATCAGGATCAAACTGAGCATACTTATCCACGTGCAACTGACCCTGCAACTAATAGATGGTTCTTTGTAGAGTCTGTACCTTCATCTACTACATTTAAGGTTCAGGTTCTTGACACTATTCCTTCAACGAATATTACTAACCATACATTCGTTTCTGCTGAAAAAGGTGGAATTGTCGAAGGTGATCCTCTAATTGCACAGGCAATTCCAGTTGATGCTGTAACTGGTACTACAATTACAATTAATACTTTAGATGGTTATACTGCTTCTAACACTACAACTCATGCATGGGTTGGTGTTAACTACAACCAGTACACTCCATCTGCAGCAACTTATACACCAACTACAGGTGATTTGGAATTAACAATTCCAACAACAAACTTTACTCCAACTGCTGTATCATATACTCCAGCATCAGGTGTCATGGTTCTAACTATTGGATCTCATACTCTTAGTGTTGGTGATACTATCAGAATTGATGCTAATTCATTAACCTTTACTTGTGATTTCAATAGTGATGGTGATACAACTGAGAAGACATATCCTCGTGCAACAGGTGCTTCGACATTCTCTGGTGCTGACTATGCTTATAACAGAGATCTAACGATCTTATCTGAAGCAGCAACAACTATTACTGTTAATGTTAACGGTGATGCAACTACTATTACAGATACAACAACTCATAACTTTGTTGCTGGATCTGAGAATACCAACTGCATTAAGGTTGGACACCAAATGAAGAATGGTGAGAAGATTAAGATTACAAATAACTCACTTAACTTTAGATGTAATATGGGTGATGATGCTGGATTGCATTCTTATCCTCGTGCAACTGATCCAGTTAACAACAGATGGTTAGAGATTTCTAATGTAGATTATAATAAGTTTACTGTTAATGTTGGTAAGTCTCCACTTAAGAACTATACTCCTTCTGATATTGATTACAACCCAACATCAGGAATAATGAAGATGACCATTGGTCGTCATGATTTGAGAAAAGGACAGAGTATTAAGATTGCTACCAGTGCACTTAAGTTTAGATGTGCACATGATGACTATGCAACTGATCACTCATATCCTAGAACAACTGTTAGCACAATTACACCTACTACTGCTGCCTATGATACTGGTAATGGTCGTATAACAATCACTGTAAACGGTCATGGTTTAGGTAATGGTGATTGGGTTAAACTTGCTGACAATGCATTAACATTCAGTTGTGCATTTGGTGGTGCATCTGGTTCTGCTGCCGAGAAATCTTATCCAAGATCTACTGACCCAATTAGCGGTAAGTGGCTTAGAGTTGAGAATGCACAGACAAATACATTTGATATCTTAGTCTTAGATACATTACCTTCAACTAATACTGATGCACATTCATTTGTATCTGCTGTTTCTGGTGGAGTTAGTGTTAAGAAAGATAGTTCTTATGATGCTCCAGTTGAGATCACTGAGGTAACTGATACAACTATCTCTGTTAAAGTTGTTAAGAAGACTCCTTCTACTAACACAACTAATCATATCTTTGTATCAGCAACTGCTAATGCGATTACTGCTGGTGGAAACTATACACACACATTTGTTAAGGCAGATACTAACTCCATAACTCGTTCTATGCTCTACACTGGTGGTGGATATAATCATAGATTCGTTTCTGGTCTTGCTAATGCAATAACAACTGGTGGTAATTATGTACATACATTCCAGTCTGCTGACACTAATGGAATAGTTTGTGCTGGTGATGCAGTATTCATTGCTCCAAATTCACTAACATTCAAGTGTGCTCAAGATAACTTTACTACAAATCACACTTATCCTCGTTTAACTGATCCTTCATATAATCAACTTCTACCTATTACTAAGGCATCTACAAATACATTTACTGTTAATGTAAATCCTTCACCAATTAATGATCAATATGCACATACATTTGTAAGTTCTACATCTGATTGTATTACTAAATCTCAGTTTAGTCTTGCTGATTGTTCTGATGTTACTTCAACTGCTAATAACTTAGTCACTATCTTAACTGATACACTTAATAGTGCAGTTCTAGCATCTCCTATAGATCATCTTGCTACTATTACTAAGCAAGAACCAAAAGCAGAATTTGTTGGTGGAACGATTGATTCTTATAAGGAAGTCGGATTCCCAGTTTCATATCATGATGGTACAAATGATTTAATTTATACTGCACAAATAGATGCTGATACTCAGTACAGATTCCGTGATGCTGCAGCATTAATTCGTGCAAATAGAGGTGTTATCGTTGATAAAGCAGCATTTGATATGCTTACAAGATATCCAGATCTTTCATTGGATATGCCTAGAAATGCTAATGGTACATCTACTGATGGTACATTACGTTGTAAGACTGACCTTGGTTTAATAGTTGATGCTATTGCAAGTGATATTGAAGATGGTGGTAATGAGAAGAGTGTAGAAGCAGCAAACTTCTATCTTGGAAATAATAATGAACTACTTCATATACGTCTACAAGTTTGGCAGTCAATCTATGCACATGATCGTATTGGTGTATATGTTAAGCAAGCAATCACTGGTGATTTAACTTATGATAATACTGATGATATTATTGTTGGTGATTGGGATATTACTGATAATAGCGGTTCTGGTAACTGTGCAAACGTAGCAACTGCGGTTGATACATTGGTTACTACAATCAATGATATGATTGCTCCTACTGGAAGTGATTATGACATTGGTGGTAATAGACTTTACTTTAACAGAAAGTATATTGCTGAAGAATGTACTGGTTATACAAGTACTGAATTTAACTATACTCTCAATGCGATAACTTATAACGCCTTTAGTTATCCTGGTGCTGCTGGTGAAACAACTTGCCAGAGAGACCTTAAGTTGATTATTGAAAGTATTTGCTCTGATTTACAGACAGGTGGTAATTATAGTACTATTGTTGCAATGGAAAAATATCTCGATGCTGCCTTACAAATAGGACAGGTTGAGGAAGAACTTCTTGCAACTGCATTCGCTATTGATAAGATCAAAGACATTGGTAGATATGTTCTTAATAATGTACAGTATGACTTTAATAGTGGTGAGCAATTACCTAACTACGCTGCACAGTATTCAAATACTGCTGCTGTTAGAGATACAGAAACACCTACAGATATTGCTTCGGTAATTGATAGATTTGAATATCTAGTTGATATTGCTAGAGATATTATTGCTCCTGCTAAAGCACTTGGAAGAAGTGCTGGTAAGAACATTCTTTACAACTACAACTATTATAAGGAAGAATTATCTCAGCAAGTTAATACTCAATTTGGTGCTGGATCATGGACATATGATTCATTCTTGACTAATATCATTAACGATATGTGCCATGACATCGCTACAACTGATGTTACAGATAAGAAAGATGCTCGTGAGATTACATTGAGTTCAGTTTACAATTCATTCCAAGTTGGTGAAATTGTTTACTCCAGCAATGGTGCTTATTCAGAAGTCTTAGAATGGGATGACGACACTAATTTCTTAGTTGTTGGTCCTTTCACTGGTCCAAGTTGGATTGCTAATAATACACTTGTTGGTAAAACTTCAAATGCAGTTGCAGTAATATCTGCTATTGGTCCAAAATATGACTGGTACAACACACCATGTAACGTACAAACATTAGCACATGCTAGAACATTATCATCTAATATTACTGGTGAAGTTCCTGGAACTAACTTGTATAGTAATCCAGAAGCATTAGCAAGTGATTGGGCTTCTAATGAAACAACATTTACTAATAATGCCATTGCTTCTCCAGACTTAAATGTTACTGCTGAGAAGGTTATACCAAGTACAAACACAGGTCTTCATACTATCAGTAGAAACTATAGTTTGACTCCTTATGATACTTTTGATGATGGTACTATCAAGTGGGATACTTCAGGTCAGAAGTTTGACGAAGGTGCTACTGGAACAAATGCTACGCAGACATTTACATTCTCAATGTTTGTTAAAGCTGCTGGATATACATCACTTCGCTTCCAGATGTCTCTTGACGAAGGAACTGCTGCTGTACAAAGAATATTCTTCGATCTTAACTTAACTGCAGGTACTATCGGTACTGTCTTTACACCTCAAGGTGGTATGACAAACGATGCTGCTGGTGTCGTTCCATTAGGTAATGGTTGGTTCAGGTGTTATATCACAACCACATTCTCTTATGGTTTCTCACAACTACAGAATAAGATTATTATTAACAACGCTGCTGGTGCTCAGTCTTACGCTGGTAATGGCACAGACGGTATCTATGCTTGGGGTGGTAAGTTAACTAAGACTGCACTAGATCCTTATCAGTCTGGTGATGGAACTATATTCTATTCTGATGCAACTTATAATATCAACAATTACACATTTGATATTCTTGAGACTTATATCAGTCAGGCATTACAGAATAATCTAACAGAACCTTCACCTAATGCTGGATTCTACAAGTACTTTGATGATACTGCTTTCGCAGATTATAGTGAGAGATCTATTCACAGATTGGTAAGATATCAACTTAATATTCTACGCAATCAGATTAAGACTGGAACATACTTCACTCAGATTAATATTAATAATGGCGTTTCACTTCCAACTAAGACTTATGGAACAAGAACACTTCCAATAGGTGTAGCTGGTGGATTGAATAACGCAGACTTCATGTATGGTACATCTTCTGATAGTTATGGTGAACTTGAATCTCTATCAGAGAATTCAGGTAAGGTTGTTCAGGTATATCAAAGATTTAGAATCGATGGTGATATTACTGATGGTCCTTATACTATGAATGAAGTTGTTGCCAAACAAGGTGCACCTTCCATCACTGGTGTTGTTTACGGATTCTATGAAGACGACAACTACAAGTACCTAGATGTTAAGGTAACTGCTGGACCTTGGGCAATTACTGATAACGTTGTAGGTGCTACTAACTCCACAACTGCTCAGATTAGTGCTATTGAAGATCGTGTTCACGTCATTGATCTTAAGGGTACGTTTGAAGATAATATTCCATTCAAGGGATATAATTCAGGTAAGACAGCACAACCTGCTGGACCTTTCTTGAAGAACGAAGCTGCTGTACTTGATAACACAGGTGGTACTTTGACAGTTGATACTGAGACACTTCTTGGATCATTTGAACTTAACTCTGTTGTTTATCCAGAATCTTCCAGACAGTATCTTGATGTTATTAAATACGCAGGTCTTGATATTGGCGTTGGTTCTAAGATTGCATCTACAGGATACATTCGTTTACAGGTTAGTATTATTAGCAACTTAAGTTCATTTACTGTTGGTAATAGACTTTATAAAGTTGTATCTGGTATTCAAGATCCTAATACGTATGCAATTATTACTGAGGTTGATCTTGATAATAATTACATTTACGCAATAGAGTATCAAGGAAATCCTTTCCAAAATGGTGATGTTATTGGAGACTATGGTCTATCATCTAACTTCCCAGTTGGATACGCAACTATCTCAACTAAGGTAACTACTGCTGGTGCTGCATCTGCTATTGTTCAGGGTATTAAAACAGTTGGTACTTTGAAGAGATTATATCTCTCAGATATTAATGGTACATTTAGCACTAGAGATGCTATTAAGAGTATTGATGGATATAAATCTGTTATCTCTGTTAAGGGTGATCTTAAGGCACGTGTTAAGAGATCATTCAAAGGATTTGATGGTACGCAGACTACGTTCGACCTATCACAGAACAATGGCACCAGCTACCTCCCAGACCCCGAAGGACACCTCTTAATATTCATTAATGGTATATTGCAACCTCCAGGTGCTACAAACGCATACACAGCGTTCTCTAACCAGATTCAGTTTACTGAAGCACCTGATTTAGGAGCATCATTCACAGGATTCTACGTAGGTAAATTGAGACAGTTAGATGATATTTCATTCGACTTCGACTCTTTGAGACAGTCCTTTAACCTCAAGCGTAATAATGTATTCTACTCCTTGACTCTGACTGAAGGTGTTCAATCATCTACTATACGTCCAGAGAACAATATCATCTGTTCATTGAACGGTGTTATACAGGAACCTGGAATTGGATTTGAGATTGTTGGTTCAAGAATCATCTTCTCAGAAATACCTCGTGTAGGATCTACATTCGTTGCGTTCTCATACGTTGGTTCTGAGGCAGACGTTGATGCTGCTGAAATTGTACCTCCTGTAGAACCAGGCGATTTCATAGATATACAGGGTGAAACCGATGCAAGAGAAGTTGCTGTTATTGAATCTTCAAACTCCTTGATTACTTTTGATTATCTTGGATCTGTATTCGGTCAAGATGCTAGTGCAAGTGCTGCTCTAACTTCTGGATTTATTAAACAAGTACAGGTTACTGCAGGTGGATCAAGTTATACAACTAGACCAACTGTAAGAGTTGACTCTATATCTGGTTTTGAAGGTAATATACGTGCTCTAGTTGGTGTTGCTGGTGTTGAAATTAGTAATCCTGGATCTAATTATCAGAACCCAGATATCGCAGTTGAAACTAGCGTACCCGACGATTGGACTGCTCCTGACTTATCATCTTATGGTGAGGAAGAAGTTGACCCTGAAACCCCCATAAATAACTAAAAATTATAGCGAGAAATGGCTAAACAATCACTAGGTCTTGGAACCGCAGCTAATGATAATACAGGTGATACACTCCGTGTTGGCGGTGACAAGATTAATGATAATTTTGATGAACTGTATACTGCATTAGGGAATGGCACTAACTTAACAGTTAGTGTTACAAACCCTGCTGTAGGACAAGTATTACGCTACAACGGTTCCACATTCCTCCCTTCAGATTATACAAACTTAACTGCAGCATTAGATGTAAATGGAAATTCTATCATATCCACATCTAATGGAAACATTAATATCGCTCCAAATGGAACAGGTGATATTACTTTCGGTGTTGGAAGTATCACTTCTACTTTTGATGGTGCGACTGGCGAGATCGATTTACCGACTAAGGTAAAATATAAGAACGAATATGCTAATATTGGTTCTGCTCCTGCAGCAGCAACTTATACTGGTTATTTCTATACTGTTGATGGAGACGATAATCCATATGTAAACATTAATATTACAGCAGGTGGTGCTGGTGATGTGAGAGCAAAAGTAGCAACACAATATTCTAGTATTGATCTTCTATCAGATGTTGATACTACAACTGCTGCACCTACAGCAAACCAAGTTCTAAAATGGAATACTGGTACAAGTAAGTGGGTTCCAGGAGATGATAATGCAGGTGTAAGTTCTGTAAACTTATTTGCCACGATTGCTGGTGATACTGGTAATACAACTGCTGATTCTGCTACAGACACATTAACTGTTGCAGGTGGAACTAATATCGCTACTTCTGTTGTTGGTGATGTTCTAACAATTAACTTTGATGGAACTCTAACTACAACATTTGCTGCTTTAACTGATACAGATGTTTCTGGTATTGCTCAAGGTGATTCATTATTCTTTAATGGAACTAATTGGGTTCCTGTAAAGAGTCCAATGACTTGGTGGGAAATGAATGCTAACGGTCAGGCAGATTACACTGTAACTGGTCCTGGGTTTAGTGGCACAGTAAATGATCCTACATTCTATGTTTATAGAGGGTTCACTTACGCTTTTGATAATTCAGTTCAGGGTAGTGGACATCCTTTCAGGATTCAGTCTACTCAAGGACTATCTGGAACACCATATACTACTGGTCAAAGTGGTAGTGGAACTACTGTATTATACTGGACTATCCCTATGGATGCTCCAACAACACTGTATTATCAGTGTACTCTCCATGCAGCAATGCAAGGAACAATAAACGTTGTAAGTTAATATAAATGGCAAGAGTTGTCCCTGGTACTGGTGCCGACATTGAACCGATTTTTGATGAATTTTTCGGTGTTCGTGCAGTCAGAGTTATAAGTGGAGGATCTGGATATACATCATCCGATCCCCCACGTTTGACTGTTACTGGTTGTGGTACACCAGATGAGGAAGCACTTCTTGCACCTATTATTGATGATGATTCTGGTAGAATTATACACGTTCGTGTTCTTAATAGAGGAAAGGGATATGATCCTCTAAGATTACAAATTGTACCAGAACAAGAAACTCCTAATGTTGTAAATTCATTTGACATTAAAAGGATATTCCAAAACCATCCCAACAGTCCTACCACTGCAACATTTGGTACGACAGGTACTCCTCCTAAATCTACAGATAGGTTAACTATAGTATCTGATAACTCTCCTAAGCCATCTCAAGTCATGTTGACTGAAAGGCAACCTGGAGGTTCAGGTGATCTTGTAGACAGAAATTTCAATCAGGCATTCATTTATAGGGGTGGTAAGGATGTACCTAACCCAGGCACTAGAGAAGAACAGAATAATAAAGTATTAGGTATATTAGCAAACGGTGGTCTGCTTCATACTCCTGAATGGGGAACTGTAGGTGGTGCACCAACAAACTTTTCTATTGATACGGTAAAACATCACAATGTTATGACCGCAGGGTCATTAACTTATAATGCTATTCTCGAAGGTAATCAATGGTATTATCAAAACAGTAATGTTATTAAAGAGTTTGATAATGTTAATGGTGTATTTGAGTGGGGTAAATTAAGACCTTTTACTTGGAAGATTAAATCAGAATTTGATAATGTATTACTTAACGTTACTCTTCCAGATGAATCTATAGGACAATTTGAAGTTGGTAGATATGTTGATGAGGTAGGTGGTACTGCTAGAGGTGAAATTGCTAAGATTGTTAGAGATAATCAAAATGCTGTAAGTAGAATATATCTTCGTAATGTATCTGGAGATGCCTTTACTGATACTGATCTATGTTTAGGATCTAACGGATTCCAATTTAGAGTTAACGGTGCACCAATTACATTCCCTAATGGTATTTTCTATATTGATTTTGGAGATGAAGCAGATGAATTTGGACCATTTGTTTCAGGAACCTATTATATGTCTCCTGAGAATATTCAGGTACAAGCAAATTATTTAATTATCTGGGATCAATCTGATGCAAGTAATGGTATTACTGGTACTCATGCTCAAGGGCATCCAATGCACTTTAGCACAACTCAAGATGGTCCTTTAAATACGACTGCAAGTCCAGCAGGTACTTTATATTATAATAGTACAGGTGTAACTCAAGCACCATCAGCAGATTACGAGAATAATTTCCAACCTCTATTCATAATGAATGGAGATGAAACAGCAAGGATTTATTATCATTGTGCACATCATCGTTATATGTCTGGATATACAGGTGATGAAGGTTATATGATACTGAATCCTGAACCAGATACTTCTGCACGTCCTAATAATTATTATCATACTGGATATTATCAATCAGATTCAAATGATCCAAATACGATTGATCTTTCAAGACATGTAGATGGACACTCTAAGATATTGGGTATGTCCTATGATGGATATCCAATTTACGGTCCTTGGGGATATAATGCTAGTGGTACTGTAGCAAGAGAGACTTCTGGATTTAGATTAAGAACTACTGGTGAACTTCCAGGTACTAGACCTGAAGTTGTTACTGCAAGTACAGTAACTTATACAGTTGCTATAGCGAATAATAAGTTTACTTTTGATGGTGGTTCTCCTGCATTCTTAAGTCTTAAGAGAGGTAAGACATATGTCTTTAATCAGAATGATGCAACTAATGTTAATAACCAATTATTAATATCATCAACTGAGGATGGATGGCACGCAGCATTAGTTGGTAATACTGACTTTGTTTGGGCTGGTGGAGCAGGTGGAAACAGTGGTACTACTTACCAATTAGATGGTGCAAATGTAACCTATGCAGCATATCTTGCTGGATTTAATGCTGCTACTGCAAGATCTATTACATTTGCAGTTCCTGTAGATTCTCCTAGTTTACTTTATGTCTTTGCTTACAATACTGCTAGTGCTGGTGTAAGAACAGTTCAAGAAGGTTATATCCTTGGAGATTTAACACAAGATTATATTTGGGATACTTCTACTGGTACTCTTGATGCTTATAATGGTAGATTTGCAGTAACTCCTGAATATCCAAATGGAACTTACTGTTATTATATGACTGAGGATGGTTCAGGTGATCCTGTATATCCTTATGCTATTGGACCAAAATATTATGGAGTTCCTTATTTTGAAGGTGATTCACTTCCATCAATATCGACTAATTTCCCTGAAGGTGCTGAAGGAAATATTGTATTAAGTACTGATAATCCTGGTCAAATATCTTATATTAAGATGACCCAAAAGGGTGATAATTATTTCGGACCTGCTGCTGCAAGAATATTAGGTGGTCAAGGTACGGGTGCAACTGGTAGTCCCGTTGTACAAACTGTTACAGGTTTATCACTATTAAATGCTGGTAGAGAATATGCTAGTCCTCCAACACTTATCTTTGAAGGTGGTGGTGGACAAGGTGCTGAGGGTGCTGCTCAAATTGATAAACTAGGTAAAGTTACAAATATTAGTATTGTAGATCAAGGTGAGTTCTATCAAGAAGCACCATATATTTTAATCACTGGTGGCGGTGGTATTGGTGCTAGAGCAGAAGCTTCTATTAGTCAAGGTGCTGTTACTGGTATTAATATTGTTGAACCTGGTACTGGATATACTTCTCCACCAAATATCATCTTTACGAAGTTAGTTCAATTAAAACGTAAGACTAGAGCAAGACAGGCATATAATTCTACTGCGATATTCTTAACAGGTTTAGTTAAAAACGTTACTGCAAATGACACTAATGTATTTGTAAACTCTACAGATGCTTATCCAGGATCTGGTACTCTTATTCTGAATAAAGAGACTATTACATATACTTCTAAGTCTGAAGGTAAGTTTACTGGTTTAACTAGAGGTGTTAACTTCAATTATGACCAAAGAGTTATACTTGATGCTGGTCAGAATGATGGTGATGGAAATTCAACTTATCAGTTTGATGTTGGTGATAGAGTTATTAGAAAAGTTGAAAATGCTAATAACAAGGTTGCTAAAGTATATGACTGGGATGCTTCAACTAGAGAACTTCTAGTTACATTTGAAGTTGATGAATTAGCATTTATTGATGGTGGTATTCCATCTACTGAAGATGCTATTGTTCAGTTTGATGCTGGTGTTGCAGATTCTTCTGCTGCTGGTGTATTACCACACACAGTTCTTGATTCTACTGGTGATAGTATTGCTACATTGACAGTTCCTTTAGGAACTTTACAAGATAAGAAATTTGAAGATATTTTACCAACTGCTACAGGTGACGGTATTCCTGATTTGGTAAATACTAATACTACTTTCTTGAATCAAATATCACTGGATGGTGGTATATACAGTTCACTTTATGGTATTGAGGAAACTCAGGGTGGTACAAACACAACCCTATTCCAAGTTGGAGATAATATCAAAGACGGTAGTATTCCATTCAAGTATGCAACTATAAGTGCTGCAGGTGGACTCTCAGAGGGTGTAGAACATACAGCACTAATTAACATATATGTTGACTTAGTAAAAGATAATAATGGTTCAAATTTCTCTGTTAACGAAGTTGTAACAGGTGCAATCTCTGGTGTACAAGGAACTGTTGTTTCATGGGCACCTTCAGATGGATTGTTAATAGTTAAGGATATTATTCCTTACAATACCAATAATATAAATGTTGGTATTGCTGGATATCTTTATGAATTCTCAGAGAAGAATAGTATTGTAGATTTTGTTATTCAAAATCCAGGTACTAACTATTCACTACCACCTGTTATTGCTATTGAAAACACAGGTGATATACAAGCAACTGCAACTGCGGTACTAACTGCTGCGGGAGACCAAGTTGCATCATTAACTGTAACTAATGGTGGATATGGTATTCCACAAACTGTAGATGGAACTTATGCGATTCATCCAACAGTAACCTTCACAAATGCGTCTGGTGATACCACAGGTGCTAGTGCTGCTGCACAGGCAGTTTTAGGTGGAGAAAAGATTAATGGCAACGGTGGTGCGTCTTATAGAATCAAGAGAATTGATTACTCAGCAACTGTTCGCTCGAAATAGGCATAAATAAACAGGAGGACAATAGTCTTAGGAAATGGCAGCTCTATTAACTGATCAATTTAGAATTTTTTCTGCGAAGAAATTCATTAAAGCTTTAGAAGGTCCAGATGCAACCCAAAGCGACACAGCTGCTGGTGCAACAAGAGATCGTCTATATCTATTCATTGGAAGACCGCAAAGTTGGGATAATGAAAACGCACCGCCTCAAGCGGTAGATTCATTCTCTGAATTTTCAGGGTCTTATGATGACATGGTATCTTTGAAGCGTGTACTCGCTTCTGACACCGTACAGGTTGTACGTAGGATTGACTGGGTATCCCCAGAACAAACTACTGGTGGTTTAGGATTTACTTATGACATGTATCGTCATGATTATTCTCCAAGTAAGACTGCTGCTTCTGGTGCAACTAAACTATATGATTCTGATTTTTACGTTGTAAACTCTCAGTATCAAGTTTATAAGTGCATCTATAACGGTACATCACCTAGTGATCCTAACGGTAAACCTTCTACCGTTGAACCTACAGGTACTTCAACTTCAATCATTACTACTGGTGATGGTTATAGATGGAAGTATATGTATACTATTCCTGTTGCTTCTGTTCTTAAATTCTTCTCTAACGACTATATGCCTGTGTTTACCAACGCAGCAGTTCAAACGAACGCAGTTGCTGGTGAGGTTGATACTGTAGTTATTAACGCTGCAGGTTCAGGATATAATAACGGAACTTATGATAATGTTGCTATTAACGGTGACGGCACTGGTGGTCGTGTCAGTATTGTGGTTGATGGAGGTAAAATTATCTCTGCTACTGTTACTTCTGGTGGTACTGGGTATACTTTCGGTAAGATTTCTGTGGATAATATTACAGGTATTGGTACTGGTACTGGTGGTCAGGTGGATGTTATCATTCCTCCTCCAGGTGGTCATGGGAAGGACTCGGTAGTTGAACTTGGTGCTTTTAGAACCATGATCAACGCTAAGTTATCATATGATGAAGGTGCTGGAGACTTCCCTGTAGATAATGACTACAGAAGAATTGGGTTAATTACAAACCCACTTAAGTTTGGTACTGCTGAACTGATATCTGATTTGACAGTTTCAGCAACAAAAGCGGTGATATTCTCACCAACTTTCCAAGGTAATTATGTTCCTGATGAAATTATCACTCAAACAAGAGTTGTAGGTGGTACTAACGTTACTGCTCGTGGTAGAGTTATTTCTTGGAATGCTACTACTAAAGTTTTGAAATACTATCAAAACTCTGTTGATGGTATTTTCCCTGAAGTTACTGGTACACAAAATGAGTTTGACGGATCTAACGTTGTTAGTGGTGCAACCTCTGGTGCTGCTGGTGCACCTGATGTTAACTTCCCCGCAGTTCCTAATTCATCTGCAAGGACAATTAACAACACTGAATATGACTTAGGTATGAAATTTAATAATGGTTATGCGAAACCTGAAATCGAGTCAAATAGCGGTGACGTTGTTTACATAGATAATAGGAGATCCATTAGTCGTGCAAACGACCAGGTAGAAGATATTAAAATCGTAATCGAGTTCTAATCGAATGGCACAAAATACTAATTTAAACGTAACACCGTATTACGACGACTTTGATAAAACGAAAAACTTTTATCGAGTGCTGTTCCGTCCTGGCTTTCCAATTCAGGCAAGGGAACTTACTACCATGCAGAGTGTTCTGCAGAATCAGGTAGAGAATGTCGGTTCGCACCTATTTAAAGATGGTGCAATGGTTATACCAGGTCAAGTTGGTTATGACTTGGAAGTTCAAGCAATTATGCTTCAAGAGTCTTTCTTGGGTGCTGACGTTGAATTATATCGTAGTCAACTGACAGGTAAAATTATTACAGGTTTGACTTCAGGAGTTAAAGCAAAAGTACTTTATAGTATATCTGATACTGAATCAGATAAAGGTTATATCACATTATATGTTAAGTATATTGAGTCTGGTGGTACAGGAAATACACAATCCACTTTCTCTAATAACGAACAGTTAATTACTGATACAGAAATAACATTTGGAACTACTTTGATTGAAGTTGGTTCACCATTTGCTCAGTTACTACCAACAGGTGCATTACAAATTGGATCAGTTGCTTATGTGCAAGAAGGTGTCTACTTCATTAGAGGATTCTTTGTTGATGTAGCATATCAATATATTCTACTCGATCAATATGGAAGCAACCCATCATATCGTATTGGTCTCGACATACAGGAATCCATCATCACTCCTGAAGATGACCTCACACTCAACGATAATGCTGCTGGAACATCTAACTATGCTGCTCCTGGTGCTCATAGATTTAGAATCACCACAAAGCTGGTCAAGAAACTTTTAACAGATGATGCTGATAAAGATTTCATCGAACTATTACGTATCAATGAATCTAAAGTAGAACAGTTAGTTGATCGTAGTGCATTTAATGAATTAGAAAGATCACTTGCTACTAGAACATATGAAGAGTCAGGTGATTATGTTGTAAAAGATTTTGATATTAATTTAAGAGAGAACCTAGATGATGGGTTCAATAATGGTGTATATGGTTCTGGTGCTACTACTGCTGATGGTAATACAACTGCAGAGAACATGTATGCAGTTGAGTTTGGTCCTGGTACTGCTTATGTAAGAGGTTATAGAACTAAAACTCTATCTCCAACATATGTTGACCTTGCTAAACCACGTGATACCAATTCATTACAGAATACTATCATTCCATTTGAGGTTGGAAACTCAGTAAATATTGAAAATATTTTTGGATTCCCTAATGCTACTGGATCTACACTCAGTAATGCATATCAAAAGACAGAATTAAGAGACGCATTTAGTAGTTCTCCTGGATCAGGTGCTGGTAATATTATCGGACTTGCTAGGATACTTACTTGTGAACATTCTAATGATCCTAACTCTACGTTTGGTGATGCAGATGATGTATATAAGACAGTATTATTTGATGTTCAGATGTTCACCATCTTGGATATGAATACTGCTCAAACAATCGCTGCAGGTTCATTAGTAGTTGGTAAGACTTCAGGTGCAAGAGGTTATGTAACAGAGGCATTCTCAGCTTCAGATCATATTGATCTTTACCAAGTTGAGGGTAATTATGTTGCAGGTGAAATGATTACTGTTGATGGATTAGATAAAGATACTGTAACTACTATACATCAATATTCATTCTCTGATACACGTCAACTTCTTTCTAGGGATGAGTCAACTAATGCAACAGAATTTACTGCTGACATTATCTTAGAAGATGCTTTAGGAGTACAAGGTAGTACATTTACATATGATGCTACAGGTAGTGCAGAGAAAATTACTGGTTTACAATCAAACTTTGCATTAGATTTAAGACCAGGTGATAGAATTTACTTTAACAATACTCAATATGTTGATGTTGATTCTGTAAACCCTAATGCTTTACCTACTACAGGTATTGCATCCATTTTTGATTATACTGCTTCAACAGGACAGACAGTTAAAGTTACTCCTCCAGGTGGCGGTGCATCACCTTCTGCAGGTACTTACACAAGTTTACTAAGATATCGTGCAAGATTAAATGATGCACAAAATGCTGATCTATTCAGCCCAATGCCTAAGAAGTATGTTAAGAGTATTTCTGATGAGTCAATGGTTGTAAGGAGAACATTTGATTCTCAGACTGTTGCTTCTAGTTCTATATCAATTACTCTACCAGAGAACGAACAGTTCCAAGCAATTACAAATGAGAACTATACTATGACTGTAATGGCAGTTAGTGGTAGTGGTTCACCTCCAGCAGTAGGTTCTGAATTACCTTTGAATACTACTAACTCTGGTGGTCTTAGTTATACAACATTCACATCTAGTGATAGAACTACTTTACAGGTTGACAATCTAACCGATATTACATCTGTTAAGGTAACTGGTACTATCTCCAAGAACGTTACTACTAGAAAAACTAAGTCTGGAAACCAGATGTTTGTTCTTAAAGTAGATAAGACTATTCAAAATCTTGATAAGCAAAATTATAATTTAACTTATTCTAACCTTTACGGTAATAGAATTGAAGATAGAGATGTTTCTCTAGGACTTTCTGACTGCTATAGATTACATGCAGTCTATGAATCATTAGATGATGCAGATCCAATTCTTCCTTCAGTGACACTTGTAGAACCAGTGTTCTTTGCAACAGGAAGTATTGTAACTGGTAAGACATCTAAAGCAAGAGCAAAGGTTGTTGACTTTGCCTCTGGTAATTTAAAACTAACACTCGTTTACTTAGACGGAACATTCGTTGCTGGTGAAACGATTGATGGTTTTGATAGTAATGCTACTGCAATTTCTGCAATTATTAATGATAGTTCAGGATCTGTTGTAGTAGGATCTAAAGTTATTACTGATAACTATTACCTAGAAGTAAATCAAACTGGATTCTTATATGATATTTCTAAGATTTCTCGTAAGAAAGGTGTTGCAACACCAATTAGAAAATTAAAAATAGTTGTTGATTACTATACACACTCTGCAACTGGTGATTATTTCGGTGGTCAATCTTATCTGAATACTAGTTACTCAGATATTCCATTCTATACTTACCTATTCCTAGCAGATTTCTTAGACTTCAGACCAGGAGTTAAGAATCTATACAGTGGAACAGGTACTGTAGCATCTCCAGCATATGTAAATGCGTCTACTTTTGACTTTAATTCAAGAGTATTCAATGTATCTGGATCACCTAATGCTACTTTATTCGATATTCCTAAGTTAAATACCGATTTCCGTTGTGATTTTGATTGGTATTTACCTAGAACTGACAAAGCATTTATTACACCTGACGGTGAGTTCCAAATTATTAAAGGAAAATCTGCTGAGGCACCACAAGAACCTGATGATCTTAAAGATGGTATGCTTTTAGCAACCATTAACCATAAACCATATGGTTTCAACCCTGAAGATGACGTTGCTATTGTAAGATCTGATAACAAACGCTTTACTATGCGTGATATCGGTGGTTTAGAACGTAGATTAGATCAGGTTGAGTACTATACTTCATTAAATTTACTTGAAACAGACACTTATAATACTAAAATTATAGATGCTGATGGTAAAGATCGTTTGAAAAATGGATTTATCGTTGATGATTTCTCAGATCATGGTAAATCTGATGTTTCTAATGAGGACTTTGCTGCTGCACTAGACTTTACAGAAGGTTATTGCCGTGCATCTCACTACACTACTAACATAGGTGTTGAGATTAACACATCATTATCTACCAATTATACAAAAACTGGTCCTGCATTAACTCTTCCTTATACAGAGAAGAAGATTATTGATCAACCATATGCTTCAAGAGTTGAAAATATCAACCCATTCAACGTATTTACTTACATTGGACGTATTGATTTAACTCCTGCATCTGATGACTGGTTAGATACAAGAAGACTTCCAGTACAAGTTACTCAAATTGAAGGTGATTTCAGATCAGTTTCTTCTGAATTAAGAGTTGACCAAAATGGTTTTGCTCCTGTTCAGTGGGGTGCATGGAGAGATCAATGGACTGCTACTCGTACAATATCAAGTAGAACTGTTAGAAATGGTCACTGGTTAAGAGAAGACGTAGGTCGTTCACCTAATGCTTGGGTATGGGGTGGTCGAGGAATGCGTCGTGTTAATAGGGAAACTGTTGTACAGACTAAGACTAGACAAACTAGAAGTGGTATTAGAACTAGAGTTATTCCTAGAATTGATAGAAGATCTCTTGGAGATAGTATCGTATCAAGTACATCTATTCCTTGGATTCGTTCAAGAAACGTTAAGGTTAATGTTGAAAGACTTAAGCCTAGAACACGTTTCTATTCATTCTTTGATGGAAGAAAGATTAATGACTATCAGACTCCTAAGTTAGTTGAACTTATTAAGAACCCTTCTACAGACGCAAGAACAAACTCCACACCGTTTGTGATTGGTGAAACTGTTAGAGGACAATCATCTGGATGTAGATTTAGGGTTGCTGCTCCTAATGATGTCTATAAGTATAACCCATATGATGATACTGAGTTACCATCATCTTATGCATCTACTACAGCATTCTTGAATATTGATGCTGATGCAAGTGCTCAACAAGCATCTGGTGCTTACTTTGGTAATGTACAAGTTGGTGAAGTTTTGATTGGTACATCTGGTGCTAAGGCAGTTGTTAAAGATCGTAGACTTGTTTCTGACCGTTTTGGTAAGATGCAATCTTCATTCTTTATACCAAGAACAAATGTAAACAGTAATCCACGTTGGAGAACTGGTACAAGAACTTTACGTTTAACTACAGACGAGAATGATTCAAGACTTGCAGGTGCAGTTGATTCATCTGCTGAGGCAGAATACGAAGCAAAGGGTACTCTAAACAGAGTACGTGAAAACGTCCTTGCTGTTCGTAATGCTGAGGTGGTTCGTGATACTGTTAACCAGACAAGAAACTTTAACACTATTAGAACTGAAACAAGACAGATTGGTTGGTATGACCCTCTTGCTCAATCCTTTATTGCTGATGAGGCAGGTGGTGTATTCTTAACTTCTGTTGACGTTTACTTTAATACTAAGGATACTAATATTCCAGTTTCTATGCAAGTTAGAACTATGGAGAATGGTTATCCTACTACAAGTATTCTACCTTTCTCTGATGTTACATTAGAACCATCAGTTATTCAAACTTCTGAAACAGGTGCTGTTGCTACTAAGTTTACATTTAAAGCACCAGTTTATATTCCTCAGTCAGTTGAACATTGCTTTGTTCTACTTTCTGACTCTAACTCCTATAAGATTTGGATCTCTAGGATGGGAGAAATTGATATAACTGGAGACAGAACTATATCAGAACAGCCTTATGCTGGTGTTCTATTCAAATCACAGAACGCATCTACATGGACTGCAGACCAGTATGAAGATCTTAAGTTCTCTATTTACAGAGCAGACTTTAATACTGTTGCTAATACTAAGGTTGTACTTAATAACATTGCTCTTGCAGAGGGTAATGGTGGAGTTCTATCTCTTAGAAATGATCCTATTCAGACATTCGTTCCTGAAATACAGATCTTAACAAATGATGTATTAGCAAATACTCCATACACTGTTGGTGCTAGGGTTTATCAGAAGACAACTCTTGCACAAGGTACAATTACACAAATTACTTCTGCAGTAAATGGTGTATTACTGGTACTAAATGACATTAGTGGTACGTTTGCACAAGGTACTTCTACAACTAATAGACTGGTATCATCCAAAACACTTGGTACATTAACAGTTGCCTCTACATCTGGTTATGCAGTTGGAGACGTAATTACAGGTGGTACATCTGGTGCTACTGCTGAAATTGCAACTGTCACTAATGCAACCACATTAGCATTGAAATATTGTTCTTTAGATTTCCAAAACAGTGAGGCAATCACTGGTGATGGAGCAGGTGGTGGTACTGCTAGTCAGGCAACTACAGCTGCATCATCTACTGCATTTACTCCTACTGGAGACGCAGTTAAGACTGGATCAATCCAAAATTCATATCCTCAGTCAACACCAACCTTTGCTACAACTCAAAGGAAGGTTAGGGTTCTACACAGTAATCATGGAATGCATGATGTTGCAAACAATGTTACTGTAACGAGTGTGGAATCTGAAGTTTCACCTACAGCATTAACTGCTGCTATATCTGCTAGTGATACTTCTATATCAGTTTCTGATGCTAGTGCTTTCCATAAGATTATTAATGGTCAAGCAGTTAGTGCAACTAACGTTGGTTATATAAAAATATGGAATACTTCTGTTGGTCTAAGTCAGACTTACTCTGAGATTGTTTCATACAATGCAATCAGTAGTGATGGTAAGACAATTACTGTCCAAGAAAGAGGTTTAGGAGGTACAACTGCTAGATCCCATGCTGATGAAACTAGAGTAGAGTGCTACAACTTAGATGGCATACCTCTAACAGAGATTAATAAGACACATACTGGTATTCTGAATCCAACTCTTGATTACTATGAATTGTCAACTACATCTATTGCTAGATTAGGTATTGTATCTGGTGGTCCTGTTGCTACTGCAACACAGAACATACAGTATGAAACATTAGTTCCTCAAATTGAGAGAATGCTTCTTCCTGGCACAGATGTTACTGCAAGAATTAATACTATAACTGGTACTTCTATCAATGATGGATCTGCCATACTCCAATCTTCATTCTCGAATGATGGAGTGTTTAGTGATATTACATTGAGTGAGGATAATCCTTTATCTTCTCCTCAGTTGATTTGCTCTAGTATCAACGAATCATCTGAACTTAGTGGTGCTAAGTCCTTTAGAATGGATTTAACTCTTACAAGTAATAAGAGTAACATTTCTCCAGTAATTGATACTGATAGAATGTCTATCACATGTGTTTCTAATAGGATTAATAATCCTAGTGATCCCAATACTGCTAAACTTGCTGTTGGAGATATGCATGATGGTGTATACATTTCTCGTGTTGCAAATCTAACTAATCCATCTGGATCTATTAAGGTTTACTTTGCGGGATTCCGTCCGCCAGGCAGTGAAATTAAGGTACTATATAGAGTGCGTCCAGTTGGTTCAACAGATCCGATTTCTAAACTTGGATATGATTTCTTCCCATCTACTGCTGCAAGCGTACCTGCTGCAACAGAATCTGAAATATTCAATGAATTTGAATATGAAGTTTCGGGATTGAGTTTTGACCAATATCAAATTAAGATCGTATTTGTGTCATCCAACCAAGCGTATTCACCTATCATCAAAGAACTTAGAGCAATCGCTCTTGCTGTATAATGAGTCAAATTCCTGTAAAAGATGCTGATAATTGGTTTAGAGATGCAGATACTGGATCTCTATCATGTGCCGATGAGTCAACTTATACTAAGTATATGAGGGCAAGAAAAGCAGAGGAAGCTAAGAAATTAGAATTTGAGGCTTTACAAAATGATGTTTCTGGGTTAAAATCAGAATTAGGTGAGATCAAGTCACTTTTAATAACGTTAGCTAACAAAGGATCATGACAGAAACCCCAACAACTGCTCCTCCATTGGAGAAAGTATCTCAAGATGAGATGCTTGTACAGTTTAAAACAAGGTATTCTAATCTGATTGAAGAGAATAAAGCTCTTGCAGGTAAAATCAGAGAAAATGAAGCAACAGCACTCAAGCTTCAGGGTGCTATTGAAGCATTAGAATATTATAATCCCCCAGAAGAGGGCACAGTGGATAACCTTTCCGATAGTCCCCCAGAAACAACAACTGAAGATTAAGACAGGGGGACGCAAGTCCCCTTTCTTTATGGCATAAATAACTTGGAAGCATGTACTCATAGAGTTGTCCTAGAATAAAATGGCAAATAGAATTCAATTAAGAAGAGGTGGTGCACAGGAGTGGGCAAACTCCAACCCGACTCTTGCACAAGGTGAACTTGGCATCGAACTCGATACTGGTCGGTTTAAAATCGGTGATGGTGTATCTGCATGGAACACGTTGCGATATGAACGTCCAGTAGAATCAACATCAAACACTGCAAATACATTAGTTCAAAGGGACGCAGACGGTAACTTTGCTGCAGGTACTATAACTGCAACCATTATTGGTAATGCATCGACTGCTGCTAGACTTGCTTCAACTAGACAAATACAAATATCAGGAGACCTTACTGCCACAGGTAACTTCGACGGTTCTACAAACTTAAACCTTGCTTCTTCACTAGGATTAATTTCTACATTACCTCATTATGATGGTACTGCTTCTTCAACTGGGACATATACAAAATTAACTGTAGATGCTAAAGGTAGAATTACCAATGCTTCAACTCCTTCAACACTTGCTGATTATAACTTAAATGGAACTGTAGAAGGTTCCTCTGCTCAACCATACGACCTTGACTTGGTTGCAGTAGCAGGTCTTACTACTACTGGTATGATATCAAGAACCAGTGGTGGTTCAATGGCAACCAGAACTATTACTGGTACTGCTACAAGAATTTCATTAACTAATGGTAATGGTGTATCTGGAAACCCAACCATTGATCTTATTACAACTGCTGTAACTCTTGGTGAATACAATGCAGCATCATTAACATCTGCTGCAGGATCAGAAACTGTTAACGCAACTAACTATACTGTTGACGATTATGGTAGACTAACAGCATCAGCAACGTTGCCAATCGCAACAGCAACTGAAGGTACAGCAGCAGCAGCGTATAACAATGCCTCGACCTATTCCCGTGGTGATAAAATCACTAATGCATCGAAGCTTTATCAAGCCATTGCAAGTGTTTCGGCTGGAGCTGGGGCACCTACTCATTCAGATACTAGCGATGCAGGGTCGTGGAGATATCTTGCTGCGAGTGCGACACCGCAAAAGGGTCTCGCTTCCTTCTCTCAGGAGGATTTTGATGTATCTGCAGCAGGTCACGTTACTTTCGCTACTGCTGGTATTGACAATACTCAACTTCAAAACAGTAGAGTTTCCTTTGCTGACGGCAACACGAAAGAGGACTTTGCCCTCGACCAAGAACTAACTGCTACTACAGGATATCGTGGATTCAATTATCTCAACTACGTCAAGGTTAATGATACAAGCGGTAATCTACTGTTTGGTGCGAATAATACTGGTGATAGTGGTGCTGGAGAAGTTGATATTAACGCAAGACTTTATTTTAGTGATGCAGACATTACCCTCGATGGGGCGGTTGCACAAACTTTAGATAAGACTGGAGATGGTAATCTAACATTCCAGACTACACAGAGCTCAACATCTACTAGATCTTTAAGTATTTTTGCAACTAACTTAGGTTCTGGTGATAGTAAAGTAATTATTGGTGCAGAGGATGCTGTTACCATAACTGCATCAGATGCTGCTGGTAAAGTACAAGTAGAAGACATGTACTTCCAAGGAGATTATATTGCTTCCTCTGCTGCTACCATGATCTTGGATCCTGGTGATGATAGAGCAGTAAGTGGTAAAGTTCAAATAATGGGGGACTTACAAGTAGATGGAACGACTACAACAATTAATTCGGCAGTCACTACTCTGGATGATCCTATTATCACTCTTGGTGGTGATACTGCTCCAGCGTCAGATGACAATAAGGACAGAGGAATTGAATTCAGATATTATGACTCTCAAGCAAGAGTTGGATTCTTTGGTTACGACGATTCGGCCAACGATCTTGGAGGACATGCAGGATCATTCACGTTCCTCTACAATGCCACAAATTCCTCAGAGGTATTCTCTGGAACAGATGCAGGGATCATCGCTGGTAACTTAAGTCTAACAACTAATACTAACTCAACATCAAATACTACTGGAGACTTAGTAGTTGCTGGTGGTGCTGGTATTGGAGATGATGTTAATATTGGTGGTTCAGTAGATATTGATACTAACTTCAGAACTCATGGTACATCTAGGTTTGATGACGAAGTAGTTATTCAAGGTGCTTCTAAAGACTTTATAATGAAGAACGGAAGTGGTGCTGCAAAGATTACAGCAGGATCTACTACTGGTAATATTACTATGGAAGGCATCCTTGCCGTCACAGGTAATGTAGATGTTAATACTGACAAATTTAATATAACAGCAGCATCTGGTAATACTGCTATTGCAGGTGTTACAACGATATCTAACGACGCTATTGTCAAGGCAGACAATAAGATGTTCAAAGTTCAAACTGCTGCTGGAGTAGATAAGTTTACAATCGATACAGATAATGGTGATGCTAATGGTGAAGGTAAATTAAACGTTGCTGACTTAGTTCATTTTGAATCTACTGATGAACCTAATATTGCTCTAAACAATGCTACAGACTTGTATGAGATACAAAGTTCTGACTATGGTGCATTAAGAGTAGATGGTGGTGGATTCTTTGATAAGGCAGTATTGTTTGATAGTGATATCTACCTGAACGG
>Ga0163179_10000425_pt1 | contig 30694 bp, 26 predicted proteins | sample AtlANTMetagenome_FD_109643 | JGI IMG/M metagenome (GOLD analysis project Ga0163179, IMG submission 109643) | Marine eukaryotic phytoplankton communities from the Atlantic Ocean - Atlantic ANT 2 Metagenome | ecosystem: Environmental > Aquatic > Marine > Oceanic | place: North Atlantic Ocean...
ATCCTCTAGCCGCCTTCCCACATACTCCTGGAGTTGTTGTTTGGGGCCAGAAGACATTGCAGAGAGCACAATCTGCACTTGATAGAGTTAATGTTAGACGACTTCTTATTGAAATTCGTCGCGAGGTACGTAACGTTGGTAATAGCTTGTTGTTCGAGCCAAACCGAGAGGAAACTCTTGGAAGGTTCTCTGCAGCCGTTAATCCGATACTGCAAAGAATCCAGCAACAGCAAGGTCTAGATAAGTTTAAAGTTGTAATTGATACGACCACTACTACACAGGCTGATATTGAAAATAATACAGTTAGAGGTAAAATCTTCTTACAACCAACAAGAACAGTAGAGTTCATCTCACTCGACTTTGTTGTTACAAACGCTGGTATGGAAGTATAATTTCTGCAGTAGCAGAATATTTAGAATAGAATCTTTTTGATAGGAGTTAAAAGACATGGCTGAGACACTTTCCGTCACTGATATGCTACCCAATAAGTTTGAGCCTAAGCGTAAGTTTAGGTGGGTTTTTGCGGTTGAGGGTATTGATGCATTTTTAATGAAGACTGCAAATCGCCCTACAATCAACACTGCTGAGCAGGAGGTCTCATATATGAACTCCACTCGGTACTTAGCAGGTAAAACTAAGTTTGATGCAATTAGTTGCACCTTACACGATCCAATCGCACCTTCTGGTGCACAACAGGTTATGGAATGGGTCCGAACCCACTTTGAATCTGTTTCCGGTCGCGCAGGTTATGCTGATTTCTACAAGCGTGATTGCCAACTTAAACTTTTGGACCCTGTCGGAACGGTTGTTGAGCTCTGGGACCTTAAAGGATGTTTCTTAACATCTGCATCATTCGGTGATTTAGATTACGCGGGTGAAGATCCAACAGAGATTTCATTAACAATTCGTTTTGACAACTGCGTACTTCAGTACTAATACGGTTTTCAAAATTTCAAAAATCTTTCAAAAGCCTACCGGTGTTATGCCGATAGGCTTTTGTTGTCTTTTAACAAAAACTAACTACAATTTATTTTACATGCGTTTTTGCCTGATGGATACTTAACCATACTGACAAATATTAGTAGCTTTGTGCTATATATCTAATGGAGAAAAACATCGTGGCTGAAGATAAGACGACAAGATCAGAAAAGAATGAGATCTTTAAAGGTGATGGACCAGGTCATCATCCAGGTATGCCTACCCGCAACGTCATGAAAGATGACTTTGGATTTGAGATTCCGGTTGAGACCGTTCCACTTCCATCAAAAGGGGTAACATATTCTGAGGATAACCCACTAGCAGGTATGGAAACCGTTGAAATTAGGGCAATGACAGCAAGAGAAGAAGATATTCTTACCTCAAAAGCCCTTATTAAAAAAGGTACTGTTATTACTCATCTTTTAAAGTCATGTTTAATTAATAAGTCAATTGATCCTAGTACCATGTTGGCCGGTGATAGAAACGCAGTTATGACTGCTTTAAGAATTACTGGTTATGGCTCGGATTATAACGTAGAGGTTGATTGCCCTAGTTGCGGCGAAAGGTCAAAACAATCATTTAGTCTAGCAGAACTACCCCTTAAGCGGTTAGAGATTTCTCCAGTAGCTGCAGGCGCAAATATGTTTGAATTTCAACTACCTGTTTCAAAGAAGAATGTCAGATTTAAGTTCCTAACAGGTCACGATGAGCAAGAAATTATGGTCACGATGGAGCGCAAAAAGAAAACAGGTCTACAGGGAGAAAACCTTGTAACGACAAGATTGCAGCATGCAATTGTTGCCGTTGAAGGAATTACTGATAGGACCAAGATTGGTATGTTTATTAGAAATATGCCTGCTCGTGATTCGTTAGAGCTAAGAAAGCATATTGATAAAGCAGAACCTGGTGTTGAAATGAAGTCGTGGATGGAATGCCCACATTGTCTCGAATCATCGGAGGTGCGCCTTCCCATGGGCGCTTCGTTTTTTTGGCCTGACTCCGAATGATAAAGAGGTTTATCTAGAACATATATTTTCTTTGATGTACTACCAGGGGTTTACGTATGCTGAGGCCTACAATATCCCTGTGTGGCAAAGGATATGGTTCATGAAACGAATCAATACTGAGATTAAACGCGCTAATGAAGCTAACGGTGGTAATGGCGCTGCCACTAGAGCAGCCCATCATAATACTCCTGATTCTAGGGAGCTTATGGGCCGCCATAGAAACATGGTTCCTGCTAACCTCAGACGCTTTACTTAGAGCGTAATAATTAATAACAGGAGGCAATCATGAAAAAAGAAAAAATTGAAGAACTAAGATCATTTCATGCCGCTGCTGCTTCTTATATTATAGGAAATAGCACAGGGATAAAACTGCAAGGAAGCAAACAAAGAATTGTTGCAACCAAGAATATTCTTGAAGCTTCAAAAAGTTTATATGCTGAATTAAATTCCCCTGACGCTAGTCTAGAAAGGGTATCTTCCTTGCTGGAGAAAAAAAGAAAAGCCTCCAAACAGTTTCAGCAGATTACAGGCATTAACTGGTTACTATAATTGTATTGGAAAAATAGGTTAACAGCCTATTTATTCCTATCAAGTGCAATGGGAGTTGATCATTAATGGCTGACAACGAACAAAAGGCAGCAAGCCAACTAGACATTGAGTCACAAATCAATAAAGTTTTGCAGGCGCGTACCGCAATCTTGCAAAACCAGTCTAAGTTCTTGTCAAATCAAACCCAAATGGCGATGGAGATGTGTAATGCCTTAGACTGTGAAGGTCTAGATGGCATGAAGGATCGCCTAGATGAATTACAAAATGGTCTTAGCGAAGCTGCCGAAGAGGCCAAACGTTTAGAAGGCAGTGCCCAATCTGCCGGTAACGCAGTAAACTCAATGGCTAAAAAGTCCGCCAAGGATGGCGGCATGATGAAAAAAGCATTCTCTCCAATGGGAGGAATGTTTGCTGGTCTTGGCGTAGGTATTATGTCTGCGTTTAAAGGCGCCACCAATATGGTTGGTGGTTTTCTAGCCTCAGCTAGTAGAATTACTGGAATCATAGGTAACGTTGGTAAGTCTTTAATTGCCCTTCCTTTTAACTTATTAAATAACCTTACGTCTTTAGCTGCAGGTGCAGGTGGTGGTGTGTCCGCGTTACGGCAGGCCATGGAAGACGTACGTGAAGAGTTTGGTAGCTTAGCCAAGAATGAAGGTAAACAGGTCATGGACGGATTCGGGGCGATGAAGTCCCAATTCAAAGATATGGCCGGCGCCGGAATTAGTATCAGAAAACATTTCGGTCCAGGCTCAGAAGGCGCCGCAGCTGCCCTTAAGGCAGTTGGCGAACAAATGACAGATCTTGGTGAGTCAATGGGCGTCTTTGGTGATGAGGTCGCTAAAAATGCCGGCAAGCTGCATGTATACCGCAAAGGGCTAGGACTAACAGGCGACGCATTTAAATCGATGGCAACCGTTGCCCAAACAAATGGTAAATCACTCACAGATACTGTTCATGAGTTTGGTAGCATGGCCATTAACATGGGTAAGCAATACGATATTGGTCCAAAGCAGTTATCTAAGGCCATGGCATCAATGGCTGGTGATGTTGCAAACTTTGGAACCTTAAGCACTAAGCAACTTGCTTCTTTAGCTGTGTATACAAACAAGTTAGGAATTGAAGCAAAAGAATTAAGTGGGGTTATTGATAAGTTTGATAACTTTGAGGATGCAGCAAAGAGTGCTTCACAATTATCACAAGCATTTGGTATGAATATCGATGCAATGCAAATGATGAAAGAGCAAGATCCAGGTAAACGAATGGATATGCTACGTGAATCATTCCAGGCAACCGGTAAGTCAGTTGAAGATCTAAGCCGTCAAGAGCTTAAGTTGTTAGCTGCACAAATGGGATTATCTGAAGAGGCTGCTAAAAAGGCCTTATCTTCTGATATGGATTATGATGATATTGTTGCCGGTTCTGAAGATGCAGAAGCAAAGACATTATCTCAAGCCGAAGCTATGAAAGAACTAGCTGATTCTCTTAAACAAGTATTCGGCGGAGGTGGCGGTGGGCCTAAGACGTTTACAGAGGCTTTAGTATCCGGATTTAAAAAAGGCATTATGCGCGGAAAAGGAATGCGCAAGATGTTCAGCAATATCCGTAAGTCAATGAGACAAGTCTACTTATTTGGTAAAGATCTTGGAAAAATGTTTATTGAAATGTTTCCAGGTATTCAAACCATGGTTAAAGCCTTAACAGACTTATTCAGTCCTTCCAGATTTAAAAAGTTAAGAAAAGACTTATTAGGCGCATTTAGGCAATTATTCATTGACCTCAGAACTGACCCAAAAGCCGGTGTAGAAACTTTTTCTACAAAGATAAAGGAAATATTTGGAAAGTTTTTCGATAGCTCCAGTGGGCCTGGTAAGGCCTTTATGGACGGACTAAAGACATTCGGTAAGACAGTCTTGCTTCTTATTTTAAGCATGGTCCCAATGTTAATGAAAGGTCTGGCTAGTCTAATTAAAAAGTTAGCTGATTTTATTAGAGACCCCAGCGCTTTAACTGATGGTGCAGCCGGGCTAGCGGATGGCCTCCAGCAAGCTCTTGCCGGTGCGTTTGAAAACATTAAAGCTGCATGGCCAATTTTAAGAGATGCATTTTACGACTTATGGGATGCGGTAAAGCCAGCCTTAGGAAAACTGTGGCAAAAAATGTGGCCGTATATTTTAAGTGCAGTAATTCTTAAAACAATTATTACCGTTGCTGCCAACATGACTTTAGGCGCTGTTTTTGGGACGCTATTTAAGGCTGTTGCCAAACTTTTTAGCGGAGCCTTTGCAAAAGGATCTGCGGCCGGCACCAAAGGTGCTGCAAAAAATATGAAAAAGAAAGGCAGTGCCATCGGCTCTGTGAAAGGACTAATATACCGATTAGCGGATTTTAAGGTTTCCAAAATTGGTAAAGCCATGTTAACCGTAGGTATGTTGATTATCTTTGTTGGTGTATCATTAGTTGGTCTGGCTTTTGCATTAAAGTTAGCAATTGGCCAAATTAAAGATGTTGATCCTGTACAACTAGCAATTATGGGTGCGATATTAATTGCATTAATGTTTGCAATGCTCCCTATGGCGCTAGCGGCGGAAGCCATGGGTAAAGTAAACCTTGGTAAGATCCTTGGTGCGCTCTTAAAGACCGGCCTCATTGTAACCGGAATGGGTGCCCTTACATATATTATGAGCAAAATTATCAGCGCGATTGAGCCACCTCCGATGGAAGCGATTAAGGGTTTCTTTATTGTGATGGGCTTAATACTAGTCATGGGATTAGTTGCCATGGCTTTAGCAATACCGGCAGGAATGTTGGCTGACAAGTTTGGTGTACAAATAGCTATTGGTTTAGCAATCATCGGTGTTGTTATGATTGCAATGGGCGTTCTTGGTGTCATAATTGGAAAAATGCTAGGCTCAATCCCAAATCCAGAAGGCGTTGCAGCCTTAATGCAAGGTATATCATCTATTATGAAAACCACTGCGTTAATGCTTCCAATTGCCGGTGCATTAGGCTTAATGGCAATGGCCTTCCCGTTTGGTACAGCCGGTGTTGCAATTATTGTAGCTGGTTTTGGAATCTTAGGAACCTTAGCAACATCAATGGTTAACAACTTAATTCCTGCAATGGAAAAAATCGCCAAAATTAAGGTAGGAGATCCTAAGAGCTTTAAAATGGTAACTGAAGCTTTATTAGCGGTTATTCATGCAATTGAAGGGTTTGTTAACGCCGTAGCCAGGGTTATGGAGGCACTCCGGCCAAGCTTAGCTGATCTTGTGGCTGGTAAGTCTATGGAAGACAATATCAAGGCTGCAACAGAGTTTGTGGATGCTGTTCTTAAAAATGGTATCATGCCATTGATTAATAAGATTATTGAGGTCGCTGAAAGTACGTCAATTAGCGAAAACGGCGTACAGGCAGTTAAAGCTATCGGGGAAATCCTAAAAGCAGTTGGTTCAATACTGCAATCAATGATGCCTGATCCAGAGGTTATTAAAGCTGTGGCTTCAATGGACAGTTGGTTTGGTAGCGGTCGAGCTGTTGAGATGATGGAAAAAGTAACTAAGTATATGGAACAAGCCCAAAAGGGTGCCATGTGCCTAATAGAAAAAGTTAAAACTTCATTCTTTAGCCCAGAGTTTATTAAGCTATTTGATGATGTTGATCCAAATGCTGCTGCTATGATTTCCGCATTCGGCCCAATCATTGAAGGTGTTGCCAAAGCGCTTGACGCCCTCAAGCCTTCAGACGAACAAATGAAAACAGTTCAAAAGTCTAGAGGTTTCTGGGGAACAAATCAAGGTCCGGAAATGATGAAGTTAATGACTGAGTACATGAAGGCCACTGAAGAGCCAATTAAGGGTCTCATTAATGCTATCGGTACTAATATGAAAGACATCATTAATTCAATTAAGCCTATAATCAAAGATATAGGCTCAATGAACGTTGATCCAAAGGCGCTTGAAGCAGTAACAAGGCTAGTTGTAGCAGTTATGGAAGGTATGGGTAATATGATGGCCGGTGTTGGCCCGATTGTCCAGAGTGTTACAAAAATTGCTGATAAGTTCTCAAATGCTAGTGCAGTAATGGCATATCAACTTAGAAATATCGGTGATATGATTGGTAAGCTAGGCCCTGCATTTACTTCCATGATGCCCTCCATTACAAGCATTTTAGAAGAGATGGTAAAGGTTGCACAAGGCATTAAAAACCCTGAAGAGTTTGGGAAGAAAGTAGAGTCGATTGTTAAGATATTTGATATGCTTAATATGATCGTTGATATGTTTGCAGGTAAAGATGCCAAGCTAAACGCTTACGGAACTGCCACTGAAAGTTTTGATGATACTTCTATTGGAGCGCTTAAGCATAACCTAACCCAGTTTAACAAAGCAATCCTTAAAGATACCGGCCCGCTACAGACGTTTATTAATAAAATGCTAGGCTTAAACATACCAAAAGGTGGTGAGAAAAAAGCTGAGGCACTTGGTAATGTCTTTAAAGCTCTCGGTATTGTTTTGGACGGCGTCACAAAGTTTAAAGAGTTTGCTCCAAAAAGATCAACGGCCGCCAATAATGATAGCGGTGCCATGAAAGAAATTAATCAAGCTATTCACTATATGCAAAAGATTGATTTTGATGGTATAAAGACAGTCATGGAAAAGGTTGGCTCCGGAAACTGGGACTTTAACAAAAATAAAATTAAATACCGAGCTGATGGTGCTGAGGAATATCAAAGGTTTATTACAGCAGCCTTATCTGCTGGAAAGATTGAACCTGGTACGACAAATTTTGGAACACAAGAAACTAAAATAGGCTTTTTAAAATCAGCAGTTGAGACAGCCGGCGGAGGAAACTGGGATTCATCAAATAAGCTAATTCAATCTAGGACTACAATGGTCCAAAATTTTACTTTATTTGTATCTAGCTTAAAAGACGCGATTAGGGAAATTAACAGAATGCCAATCATGGATTTTAGTCTTTGGGAAAAAATTGATATGTCTATGTTCTACGTTAGCTGGGCCGCAGAAAGAGCCGGCTGGTGGTTCACGAGTGATATTACTACTACCATGAATTCTGCAGTTAACGTTGTACAGTCTATAGCTGATAATTTTAATGAGATTAATGATATTCTAAAAGACTTACCTATGATAGAGATTGATGCATCTTTAAATGAGTTTGGTAGAAATATGAGAGTAGCTACTAAGAATATAAAAATTCAAAACAAGCCAGTTAATATCAAGGTTGACCTTAAGGTAACAATGAATGCAAATGATATAGCACTTCAATTATCAGACTCTGCAAGGCCAAACGGCAAAAACACTATTTCGCTATCTAGAAAAGGTAGCACCAAGCAAGGCTGGTCTGGTGCGGCCCCTGAATAAAGGAAAAATTAATAAATGAAAAAGCACGATAAAAAAAGAGCAATGGATAATTATCAAAAGGTCATGACTACGATGACGGAACAAAGTATTGTTGAAGGATTATTTGAAAGTCTAGAAAAAATGACAGGAATGAAAGCAACAGAGCAGCAAAGGGAATATGTAAATAACTTGGTCCGCCAACATGCAATGAAGTGGACCGGAGTTATGACAAAAGTAGAAGAAGCCACTGAAGATCCAGAAATTGTAGCAAAATGTAAACAAAAGATGAACGGAAAAGATTAAGAAATGTCTAGCCCCAAGCCTCCATTTGAGGGACCATATGGACCTCCTCTAACACCAAAACCCTCTGATAATAAAGATCTATACAGAGAAGGTGATGATATACCTGAAGGTGCTACAGATGCTGAGGCAAAGGAATATGAGGTAACCCGGGTTAAGCTAGGAGATTATGTTAGTGCTGTTACCAAGGTAAACCATTACAATCTCGAAGGTGGTTCCACACCTTCACCTAGCCACAATGATCCTGCCGGTCCTCCTCCAATTGTTGACTCATATAAAAGAGGCGGGTCTCCAAATAATGTTGGAGCAAAAAAGACATTTATAGATGAAGTTTTACACAGCCCATACAAGGGGACAATACAAGAAAGCGATTTTACCTTAATAGGGGTTAGCGAATACAAATCTAGGGACTCAAAACGTGGTGAGGTTAATCCGTTTTATCAAGAAGACGGCCAGGGAAAACTTTATAAAAAAGGTGTTCAAGAATCTAGAGGCGAAGGCCACACACTTTTATCTCAAGTTGCAGGGCATGGCACTGTATTTAAACAAGTTGGTGAACCTACTAAGGCTATTAAGCCTAACCCCCATCCAGTTAACTCGGCTATATCTACAATATTAAAAAATAACCGATTTCACCCAAACATTGGTTCTCCTTATGTTAATGATGGAGCGTTTTCAGTTGCTACTGACGGGGCAATGGGTAGCTTGCAAGAAAGACTTGGCCGGTATGATCCTGATGGCCAGCAGCTGTTAGTATCTGATCTAATGAAGATTGGTAGGCGAATGATGGTTAGAGGTACCCAGCATGATCAAGATGGAGGCGGCGCAGACTTTTTTCCAACAGGTACCCAAATGGGTATGCCTCGAGGGCTAGGAGGAGATTTAAAGGTATCTGTGCTAAGAGCTCCTAATTTTACTCCTTACACAAAAATGAGCGGAGGGTATATTCTACCTAACTCCGGAGGATCAAGCATAGGTAATAACGTAAGAAACGAAATATCTTCTCAAGAAACCTATGGACATTTAAATTCGTGGATTGAGAACTTTGTTGGTGTGCTGCCAATGGGCATGATAACTGCCGCAGTCGTTACCGCAGCGCTAATCGCAGTACAGGCTTTAGCAATATTCATCTTGTATCTAGGGATATCATTGATTCCTGCTGAAGCCCCAGAAAAGAAAAACCCTTTTGATCCTCGGACACTTCCTATGGGAAAAGCCCAGTTTTCCCCAAGTTATGATGGGCTTGGAGGTGCAGCCAGAGGTTTCTTTATTAATGCATTTGGTATTCCTCGTCTGGTTGGTAAGGATGGCACAACAGGCGCATTTGCAGATGTTAGCGGCGCCTTATATTATTTAAAGGCACTGTTTTATGGGATGGGTACCATGTTTGGGCTTTCCGACTGGGACGGAATTAACTGGCTAGATGTTCCTTTGGCACTAATGTCACCAGGGCAAGCTGGGTATGCTGCAACAATGTTCAGGGTCGCAAATAGAGACCTTGAGGATTATGAAATAATTGCGGCTCCTTTAACAGATGCTGAGGCCGGTGTTTCTAGTAAGATTGGCGCCGCTTTAGGATTAATCATGAAGACCGGTGAAATAAAATCAATCCGGATGATTAATCTTTTTGCCAAGATTGGTGATATCATGATCCAGGGTGATACTCTAGCATTTAATGGTGTATTTAATAAGGATCCGGATCTTTATCCTGAAAACGGTTTAACCAGGACATACAAAAGCCGCGTTGGCGGCCCAAAAGGAAAAGCAGATCCTAGAAACTATAACCTATCTTCTGTTCTTCGTGCTAGCGCACTTCCTTCTGCTTATCTTGTACCTAATTCATATGACACAGCAAGAAAGCAATATGCCCTCCCTGGTTCTGTCGTACCGGCACCACATACAGTTGCAAGGACAGATGGGTCGGTCCCACGCTTAAGCAGGGCTAAGGTTCAAGAAATAGAAGATAAGCTTGACGCAGAGTTCGTGCCATTTTATTTTCATGACTTAAGAACAAACGAAATCGTTGCGTTTCATGCATTTTTAGATAGTATATCAGATGACTATAGTCCTGAGTGGAATTCGGTAGGTGGGTTTGGCAGGATGGATCCAGTCCAGATTTATTCAAAGACCTCAAGGTCTATATCAATTTCATTTTTAGTTGCTGCAACCAACCCTGAAGATCATGACTATATGTGGTGGCAACTTAATAAGCTGGTAACATTAGTATATCCTCAATGGAGCCCTGGAACGGCAATAACTGATCCAACTTCAAAAAATGGTCATATTATGCCATTTTCCCAAGTCCCTGCTGCTTCACCTATCATTAGACTAAGAATAGGTGATCTAATTAGATCAAACTACAGTAGGTTTAATTTAGCTAGAATGTTTGGAATCGGCATAGAAGACAAAGCTGGCGGTTCATTTAATATTACAGGATCACCAGTAGCAGGTAATGCTGCAGAGGCAGCAGAGGTTACTGACACAAAGACGTCTACGGACGTGTGGTCGAGTGCAGACGAAGATGCTGCAAAGGCAATTAAGGAAAAAAGAGATAACTTTCGAAGGCCTCCTTCGGCAGATGGAAAACTTGGCTTACCTGCGGAAGCATTTGCAGAGGTTAAAGGTCCGCACATATTACCAACGCCGGATGGTGAAAAAATACAAATTCCTGAGGATACATTAATTAAAATAGTGGAAGCGACCACACCTGGCGCGATTCCTTTTATTAGCCCTCCTGGTGATAACTTAATATACAAGGCTACGGTAGAGGATGGTTTTTATAAAGGCAAGGAGATTTATATACCACAAGGAAAATTAGCTCCGCATCCTGGGTGGGAGGCCGGCGAGCTCTTACCAGACGTAGCACCCTTTGATCCTGAGGCAGCCCCAGAAGACCCGACCGAAGGGACTGTTGCCGGGTTCTTTTTACCAGATGCTAACGCGGTAGTTAGAAGCTTTGAGTCAACCGCAGGTCGTGGGCTTGCAGTTGCATGTCAATCTTTTGCTTATGATTACTCAGATGCGACGTGGAGAACGCATGTAGAAGGTGCAAAGGCCCCTAAGTTTGTAAAAGTAAGTATGTCGTTTGCTGTAATCCATGATCTTCCGCCAGGTATTGATTCAGATGGATTTAATAGAGCTCCTATATATCCTGTTGGAAAGATTATTCATAGCTATGTAGGTGCTGATATGCATAACCAGTTTATAAAGAATCCTAAGCAGCCAAACGTTGAGAAAACTCAATCGCAAAAAGATGCAGAGACAGTTTCTGAGGCGTCAGAAACAAAAGAAGATTAAAGGTGTTATAAATGGCGTTATCTAGATATGGTAGGACTGTAGTAATCGGAGGCTCAAGGCTTGAAACATCCGAAACGCTTAAGGCTTTAAGGGCTGGCATAAGAAATGGCTCAATTAAAACGACACCATACGTGACCTCCGGAAGCGAAAGGCTTGATATCATTGCTGCAAAAAAATATGGCAACTTTAAGCTTTGGTGGATTATTGCAGCCGCGAGTGGAATCGGTTGGGCTTTACAAGTTCCTCCAGGTACTAGATTATTAATACCAACGAACTTAACTGAAATTGCAGGCTTTGTAAGATAATGGACCCGAAACAACACACTAGTCTACAAACAGTAATTAAAGAGCTTGGTAAATTTTATGGTATACAATCTAAAAGCCAGTTTATCAATACCTTAATTGATCTTAATGAAAATGACAAAGAGCTCCAAAAGGCTGGAAAAACCCGAGAACAAATAATTCAAGAATTAAATAAAAGGCCAGATCCTTCTGATTCAATAGGCGACTTTTTTATTACTGCATCTGAAGGTGCGCATACGACTGAATTTTTAATGGAGAAATTTGAAAAAATATTTGCCGGGGATAAAGCAGCGCTAGTAGACACATATAAGAACCTAATACAAATTGTATGGGATCCAGCACAGGTTACCGGAGCTAATGCTAAAAAGTTTTTAAAGCCAGTATGCGGATTTGATGGAACCTCAACAGGGCATAGTTCGGCATATGATTATGAAGATGCCGGTGCCGTCGGCGCACCGGTAGGACCTTACGAGGGCCCTACGGCACCGGCTGTAGCTTTTGCCGGTAATATTACCCCGACTATGATTTCTCAACCAATTTATGAAAAGTTTATTGAAACTCATGGTGATCGTTTACCTGCTGATGATGGCCAGCCAGCTTATCCGGCCTATGATCAAATAAAGCAACCAAACTCTACTAGCGATCCTGGGAGTGATAACCCTGTGGTTATTAATTTTTTAATAAATGATGAAGATTTATCTCCTGCAACAAAAGACGTTGGAGCTGTTTCACTTTTTTTAGCTCATATACCATCTTTAGAAATGTCTAGGTGCCAAGTATACTTTGATGTTAATATAATTACCCAAAGACCTCCAGTCGAGGGCCCTGATGAAAAAATTAGTACAATGTCATTATCACAATTTTTAGAAGGCCGAAGGGCAACCAAATCGGATACTGACGCACAAAAAATAACAACTAGGGCAATTAACTCAACCCTTTTAGCAAATCCTGAATTTGCAACCCCTGATGATAAAAATAAAATTGAAAGCAACGAGCTTCCTAACCTTGCCTCTTCTGGGATGGAATTATTTACAGCTCCGCAAACGCTGGTAGATGCAGATGAGCTCTGGACGCAACCAGATATGTCAGCCGTTTCTCCTGACGCACCTCAAGGTGTAGTGATAAAAGATCGTACAGCGCAGGTTATAGATCGTTTTCGGCCACTGGCAACCTTAACAGGCTTTTCAATTAGCGTCACCCCATCTGGTGGCATGATGACCCATAAAACGGCTGAGATAACTTTAACCCTTCACGATAGATCAAGGATTGCCGAGGTAAGCGAACTTATTCGTCCTGATATGTATGGGAAAACATCACTTCTTATTGAATATGGGTGGATGCATCCAGAAGCACTAGATTTATCATCTGATTATTCAACAAATCCTTTTGCGCACCTTATTAATGCTTTTAGAAATAAAGAAAAATTTAAAGTTAAAAACTCAAGCTTTAGTTTTACCGAAACCGGCGAGGTTGAAATAACTGTTGAGCTATTTACATCAACCGGTATGATATTTGATTCTGTCGATATATCAAAAGGTCCAGGAGTAGGTAATAAGTTAAAAAGATTTCAAGAATTAGCCAACTTGATTAGGCACCTACGACGCAAAGTTACTCCACCTAAAGATTCTGGTTCATCAGATGTCACAGGTTTTACATGGCTTGGATCACTTACTAGCCCAGGCGGAATTGCTAATATGGATAAGGATACCAAAAAAGCGATGAAGGCATGGATGAAGGCTGCCAGAAGACAAGGCGCCGGCGCATCACCATCGACAAAAGAACTTTTATCAGCCATTGATAAAATTCAAGATGAATATGCTGACCTTACTGCAACGATTAACCAGGCTTTACAATTAAAAGATGATCATATAAGATCTCCAGCTTCCGGAGATCCTTGGTGGGAACCAATACTTCATGATGTAAAAGAAACAAGCAGAGGCAGTAGAAAAGTGTATTCATATCACTGTAATGTAAGGCAACATGTTGCTGATCCTCGCTTTACCACGTCTGTACTTTGGGATAAGCAAAAAAGAAAAGACTGTGTAGCCAAATACGGGCCAAAAGCCGGAAGGGATAATGCTCTTTTTAAAAGAAAGTTTTCAAAAAAATACGTTTCTTTGGGGAAGTTATTGTCTACCTACGTTATAGGTCCACTGGCTGCTGAAGACGCATTTGATGAGATCCAGGTTTTTTACTATACGTTTAACGAACATGCTTCTTATATGGCAGATAAAAATATTTCTTCTTTTCCAATTGAGTATGGAAAGTTCAAAGAAGAGCTAGAAAAAATTACGCGTACATCTGCAAATGTTCCAATTAGAAGATTTTTAGGAATGATCCAGAGTAAGTTTTTATCAAAATCATGGAACCCCGCATACGGCATGAGCTCTTTTTATCAAGCTGATAAAGAGCAAGGTATGAAACTAAAACAAACCTATGAAAAAAATCCTGCAACACTATCAGATGAAAAAAATGCAGTATTAATCCGAGCCTACAGTACGGACGATGAAAAACCAACAGGTCGCCAAAAATTTAAAAAGCCTCGCCTGGCTATTTCAACTGAGGTTAAGCCAGCTATGAATCATCAAAAAGGAGGCTTAAGCGCAAATCAACAAACTATTTTAAAAATTCATATATATGATAAAGCATCGAGCCCTCATACTTCCTTGCAAGACTTACTTAAGGCAGCCAGAAGAGACAGCATGGGTACCATTAACACAGTGGCAAGAGACATTGTTAGGACCCCTCAAACGGATGCAACTGTAGAAAAAAGAAATAAGGCTAAAGCGCAGCTTGAAAAAGCGCTTGAAGACACAGGCATTTTCGCAAAAGTGGACGGAGATCCTAATTCATATAAAATTAAAGGGGGGTTTAACGCAATTAAAAACTTTGTTAAAAGTTCAATGCCTTCGATCGTTTATGGTTCTGCAAACTCAGGGGTTATTAGCGCTAGTGTAAGTAGCATGAATGATCCTCAGCTGTCAACTATTCATATGATGCGATCTGGAAATAATGAGGCTAGAACCCCCGCACAGCAACTTAATGCCGGATTACCTTTACGTACAATGCCTGTTGAGGTTAGCTTAACAATATTCGGTTGTCCCTTAGTGGAGTTTGGCCAGCAATTTTTTATCGATTTTGGAACTGGCACTACAATAGACAATGTATATGCGATCACCGGTATTTCTCATTCCTTAACACAGGGTGAGTTTACCACAGAGCTAACGATGGTACAGCTAGATGCATATGGTGCTTATGAATCAGCGCTTAACTTAATAACCCAAGCTCAACCAACTATTGCGGATGCTGCAGCTGCAGAATAGCGAATTTTTAAATGAACACTTCTGTATATACGCTGTATCTTTGATGTATGCAAATATGTGTACACTCTAATGTAATTGGTACCCCTAAAAACTTGCTATATAATTCTGGTGAGTATACCTGGGTTAATAGTGTCCCAAATAATGCCTGGATTTATGGTGATAGAGCGCCTGTAAAAAGCTTAGATGTACTATTCGAATTCTTAGGCCTGGAATTACCCTTGCTTTCTTGTGCTGCACACATGAAGTCTTTTCAAAGCTTGCTAGGTATGAAAATGCATCGAATTCCTTGGCATGCCGTTTTACCTAAGGAAAAATTTAACCAGTCAATCAAAGACCTTATTTTTAGCCTCGAGAATGGGCTTGAGAGGTCATTAGATGATCAGTACCATGGTAACTTTATCTCACAAAGAGAGTTTCTTCTAAACCTATCTCGTGCCTCTATAGACACTGATGCACTGAAGCGCTTCATTAAAAAAGAAAAAAACCAAACAATATTAAGTACTTTATCATCCTTTAGGCCTAAAACGGATCAGTTGGCTGAAAAGTGTGTATACAACCAATCCGCAACTAGAACCGGCCGACTAACGGTAAGTTCAGGTCCTCAAGTGCTAATATTACCTAAAAGGCACAAACAAATTATTAAATCAAGATTTTTAGGCGGGGAAATATACCAAGTTGACTTTGTCTCTTTGGAACCCAGGGTTGCAAGGCTAGCAACCGGCCAACCTGCCGATCATGATGTGTACACTCAATTATCAAAAGATTTATTTTCATCAACCTTGAGCAGAGAGCAATGTAAAATCGCTGTTCTTTGTGCACTGTATGGCGCTTCGAAATCTAAGTTATCAAAAATGATAGGCAATGATCATGACCCAACAAGCATAATTAGAAAAATTCAGGACTTTTTTGGTGTCAATGAAATACTAAAAAGTATAAGACCAAACCTTAAAAAGCATGCCAGCTTTCGAAACTATTTTGGTCGCCAAATAAACCCAGATAGAAATGATAATTCAGCGTTAGTAAACTACTATATTCAGTCGTCTGCTGTAGATGCTGCCATGATTGGATTTTCTGCTGCTACAAAAAAAATCAATAAAAAATATCTAAAATGTGTACCTATATTTGTGATTCATGATGCGATATTGTTTGATGTACACCCTGATCACAAAAAAGAATTTTTTAATATTTTTCATAATGGTATTAATATACCTACCTTAGGCGAGTTTCCTGTAACTATTAGTGCTATAGCTGATGGTGGCGAATAATTATTAAGTGAGGTGCATATATGTCAAATCTACAAACTGAGCTTTTCATTAGAAAGCAAATTCAAAAAATCTTAATTGAAAATCCTGAAAATGACTCCGCTGAGCCGCCAAAAGAAAGTCCTAAATCTGGAGGAAGAGTATTTGGTTCTGTTGGTCGAGGACGTCTGCCAAAAGAAATTGCAGAGGTATTTGCAGGTGAAGATGGATCAGCAGCGGAGCTAAAAAGGCTAGCTTCAACTAACCCTACAAAATTAATGAAAAACCTTAAGGTCTCTAGGGGGGTTGGTGACACAACCTTAGAAAGAGCAAAATCATTAATTGAAAATGCTAGAAATGGCACTGAGGTTTTCGGTCAGGCAATCGGCACTGCTGAGGAAATAGAAAGTGCATCAAAAAGAGTCGGTGCATATTTTCCAAATAAAGGCCTTCCTAATACTCGGCTTGCTAATCTTTTTATTTTTGATACCCTTCGAGGTGCAGCCACTTCAGGTTATATAAAAATGACTGGCCATCTTCGAGTTGAAGAGTTTCAAAATGGCGTTTTGGTCTATAATGTGACAAATGCAGGAGATCGTTGGCAATAATCTTGTAAATGTTTTAGGTATGTGTTATAATATACTTGAAGCATATGGAGGATAATATGTCAATTGATGTTGATTTCGAAGAACTACAGGTTAAGTGGGAACAATACGAAGGCCTTCTTAAAAGGTTGTCTGATGATAACCTTAATAAGCTATTAAGTGACTTAGGGGAAAGGATTGTAATGTGTCCTGCGTCCTCAAGAACAGATCAGTATAGTTGCTTTCCAGGTGGAATGGTTCAGCACTCACTGCAAGTAACATCGACAATGAGGTCTTTAGATAAAGCCTTAGAGACAAACCAATCGACAGCTAGTATTATTAAGGTAGGGCTATTGCATGATCTTGGTAAGGTTGGAAACCTAGATAAGCGTTACTTTGTTGAGCAAGACTCAAGTTGGCATAGGGAAAAGTTAGGTCAAATGTATAAATACAACGAAGACCTAAACAAAATGTCTGTTTCTCATAGAACTTTGTGGCTGCTTCAGCACTATGGTGTCTCCCTTACTAATGAGGAATGGTTAGCGATCCAATTGGCATCTGGTTTTCACTTTGAAGAAAATCGATTTTATGTCGGCCATGAACCTTCTTTAGCTCTTTTATTGCAACAGTCAAAAGCTGCGACAATTCACAAGGAAAAAAATAGTGAAGTATGATAAACTAGTAAGAGATAGAATTCCTGAAGTTCTGGATTCTTTAAGCAAGGTTTATGAAATTTCGCATGCAGACAGTAATAGCTTTAAACAGTATTTGGCAAAAAAGCTAAATGAAGAAGTAAATGAGTTTATAGAAAATCCTTGCATAGAAGAACTAGCAGATATTCAAGAAGTTGTTTATGGTATACTAAAAGCTTATGATTGGGATAATGTAAAGCTGGTAGAAAAGGTTGAGCAAAAAAGAATTCTTAAAGGATCATTCTCAAAAGGAATAATTTTAAAGGAAGTTATTGAGCCTTAAAGTGATATTTAATATTGAGGTAAGCTATGAAAAATATCTTAAGAAAATACATTAAAGAATCTTTAAGAGAGTTTTTAGCCAGCAATGGTCATTTAAAAAATTGCGAATCCTTTATTCAATCTGAAATATCAACATTGTCAGGTATATCAATCACCGGCCACACGTCATCTTTTGATAAAAAAGATTTAGAAGACGATTTAGAAAAAAAGAAAAAAGATGACCTTACTGCAAAGTCGTTCGGCGGTGGATCTTATTCGGAGTAAAGCTTGAGCCTTAAGGATATAAAAGAAGGGTGGCTTAACTATATTAAAAGCCTAATCTCCAAAAAAACTTTAGATCCTGAGTTTTCAAAAGTGGTTTCCGAAAGGGCAAGCATTTGTACTACCTGTCCTTATCTTGTTATGACACGATTAACCAAAGATGCCGTATACGGAAAATGCAAAAAGTGTGGATGTATATACCCAGCTATGATTTTTGCTGCTGGAAAAAAATGCCCAATTGGTAAATGGGGTAACTATGAATCTTAAGGATATAAAAGATGGTTGGACAAACTTATTTAAAGACTATCTAAACATTTCTTCTCCGCCACCTGAACTTAGAAAAAAAATAGATGAAAGATCACAAATTTGTAAAAAATGTCCTGAGCTTAAGCATACCATTGTTCCAAAATCTATTTCTCCTCTTCGGTTTAAGTGTGCAAAGTGCAGTTGTTTTTTTCCTGCTGTAGTCTTTGCACCTGAGCATAAATGCCCACTAGGAAAGTGGTAATATTTTTGTACATTACATGCTAATATAGTATTCTTGTTATGTGGATAACCCACATATAAAACAGTTGAACTTTAAACAGTTCGGAAATTAGGAGTTAAAAAAATGGCAATTGATTTTGATGCAATTAGAAAAAAGTTAGGCCAGCTATCTGGTACTAATAGCCGCCGCAATGTAATGTGGCGCCCCGAGGAAGGTGAAGAGCATACCGTTCGCCTCCTGTCATTTAAGGATAATGACGGCCAACCATTTAAGGAACGATGGTTCTATTATAATATTGGTAATAACCCAGGCCTTTTGGCGCCAAAACAGTTTGGTAAGCCAGATCCAATCCAGGATCTTATTAATACCTTGCGTGAGGATGGTTCAAAGGAATCTTACGAGCTAGCAAAAAAGCTTTATCCAAAAATGCGTTGCTATGCCCCCGTAGTTGTCCGTGGCGAAGAGGATAAGGGTGTACGTCTCTGGTCATTTGGAAAGACCGTGTACCAGTCACTTCTTAATATTATGCTTGATGAGGATTATGGTGATATCACATGCCCTTCGGAAGGTCGAGATGTTAAGGTAGTTTGTACAAAGCCGCCTGGCCGTATGTGGGCAACCACTACTGTGCGCCCTCGAGGTAAGGCATCTGAGCTTTCATCTGATGCCGGCCAAATTAAGGAATGGGCTGATAACGTTCCTGATCTAGATCAGCTTTACACTTTGAAGCCAGCCGATGAGCTGGAAAAGATTGTAAATGACTGGCTAAATGGAGAAGACGCAGATAGCGACGGCACTACCCGTAATGCAACTAGCAACTTTACTAATAGTAATACTACTGCATCTACTACAACCACCACTGCTTCTACTACAAGCGATGAGGTTGAGGTTGCTGAGGCTCCGACAACTACAAAGTATCGTAGCCTAGATGACGCGTTTGCAGATCTTGAAGATATGTAATCCTATCTAGGTTCGTCTTTTAACGGCAGGTTTATCCTGCCGTTTTTTTTGTTATCCTCTCGAATTTACCTTGAACATTACATGTATAATCGTTAATATTCTAGTATCTACAAAAGGACAAGGTATGGCTAAGAAAACTAAAAAGAATCCCGCTCAAGATGATTTTACAAATGATCTAATCCAGTCTTTAAACAAGGAGCATGGAACAAAGGTTGCATATAATTTAGCATATGATGTTTCACCTACGCATGTTAAGAGATGGATATCCACAGGTTGTAAGCAGCTTGATTATATTGTTTCAAATCGAGAAAATGGAGGAATGCCAGAAGGTAGAATTATTGAAATCTTTGGGCCTCCTTCAATTGGTAAGTCACACCTTGCCATCCAAATAGCAAGATCCACCCAGCAAATGGGAGGTATTGTTGTATACATTGATACTGAAAATGCAACATCAGTAGAAAACTTAGGCTTGTTAGGCGTAGATATTAATAAGCGGTTTGTGTATGTTGATACGCACTGTACTGAAGAAGTTTTGTCTATTGCAGAGTCAACAATTATGAAGGCCAAAGCAATGGATAAGGATGTCCCAATTACGATTATATGGGATTCTGTTGCTGCAACTTCGCCTAAGGCTGAGCTTGTAGGCGATTATGATAAGGACAGCATTGGTTTACAAGCCCGGGCTATCTCCAAAGGTATGAGAAAAATTACTGGTGTTATTGCCAATCAAAACGTTTTGTTCGTAATACTTAACCAGATTCGAACTAAAATTGGAGTTATGTATGGAGATCCTACTACTACACCCGGGGGTAAGGCAATCCCTTTTCACTCATCTGTACGAATCAAGCTGGGGGCCGGACAACGAATTGAAAACAAAGACAAAGAAGTTGTCGGTATTCACGTCTCTGCAAAGACGATTAAAAATAAAGTAGCGCCTCCTTTTCGTACCGCTAACTTTGAAATACACTTTGGCAAAGGTATTCGTGAGCATGAGCAAGTTTTTGATTTGCTTAGAAAGCATGGCGCTGAAGTTGTTGATGGAAATGAAATTGTTGTCTCCGGAACAGGTGCCTGGAAAACCTTAATGGTTTCTAGCGCAAAAACCGGAGAAGTAATCGTCGAAAAGAAATTTTATAAACAGGATTTTGGAGAAGTTATGTATTCTCCAGAGTATGGTCCTTATGTTGATTCTCTCTTAAAGGCATGTATGGTAAAAGAGTATTCTCCTCAAAACATGGAAGTTGATGCTGAGTCTTATGAAGAGATTAGGTCCATCGCCATGGAGATTGAAGAAGATTTGCTGGTACCTGGAGAGTAGTATGCAATCTTCCACTCGGCCTGTTATTCTGGTTGATGCTTACAATTTATTTACTAGACACTTCATAGCAAATCCGGCCATGTCAAAAAATGGAGATCATGTCGGTGGAACGTTAGGCTTCTTAAAGTCTTTGGCAACATTGTCTGATTATTTAAAGCCTTCAGAGATGTATGTGGTTTGGGAAGGTGGCGGTTCTACAAGGCGAAGGGCAATTTATAAGGACTATAAAAAGCAAAAACGTCCACAAAAGCTTAATCGATTTTATGGTGATGATATTCCTGACACGATGGAAAACCGCAGCCGACAGGTCTCATTAACGATCGAGCTTTTAAAAACAGTTCCAGTTCGCCAAGTTTATGTCTCAGATTGTGAAGCTGATGACATTATTGCATATTTAGCAAAATATAAATTTTCTAAAAAGAGATGTGTAATAGTTTCTTCTGATAAAGACTATTACCAGCTTCTATCAAGTAGGATCATCCAATGGTCCCCAGGCCAAAAAGATTTTGTTACAATGAAAGATGTATCAAAAAAGTTCGGCATGTTTCCAGAAAATTTTTTAGTTGCTAGATGTTTTTGTGGTGATGGTTCTGACTCATTACCTGGAATCAAGGGGGCAGGGTTTAAAACGCTTTTAAAGAGATTTCCAGAGCTGGCTGACCCTGAGTTTATCTCTGTCGACGAGATTTTAAAGTTTAGTATAGATAGAGGCTCAACTAAAGCAGGCCAAAAAATTAAACTATTTCAAAATATTAATGAAAATCCACATGTACCTTTAAGGAACTGGAAGCTTATGCATTTAGGCACAAATAACCTTGCTGCTAGCCAAATTCAAAAAGTTGAAGGTATTGTTGATACTTTTGAGAACAGTGGTAATAAAATAAAGTTAATGAGGACGCTAATGCGTGAGGGTCTTTCAACCTTTGATGCTGATTCGTTTTTTATGTCGTTAAGTTCAAATTTAAGATCAGGAATCTAATATGAGTAATACAGTACTTCAGGTAGCAACTGGCAATCACGCCCACTTTGGGCAATATGGAAAACAGTTTCAAGAAAAGATCTTTCAAAGTCTTTTGTCTGATCATGCATGGGCAGCTCAAATGATTGAAGTAATGAGCCCCAGCTTTTTTGATCTTAAATACCTAAACTATCTAACTGAAAAGTATTTTTCTTACCACGTAAAATATAAGACATTTCCAACTATGTCTTTGCTAATCACTATTATCAAAGATGATTTATCACAAGGAAATGATGTTATTTTAAGGGATCAAATTGTAGAGTACCTACACCGAATTAAGCACAATCCGGACATGGGTGATCTCCAATACGTAAAGGATAAGTCATTAGATTTTTGCAAGCGTCAAGCATTTAAAGAAGCGCTAGAACAAGCTGTAGATTTAATTTCTACTGATAAGTTTGAAAGCGTCGTAACTTTGATGAAAGAGGCGGTTGCAGTTGGGATGCCTTCCTCAACAGGCCACGATTTCTTTGAGGATGCAGACGCTAGGTTTGTTAAGCATTCGCGCCGAGTTTGTCCAACTGGTTTAGATAGATTAGATGCCACCGACATTTTACAAGGTGGCCTGGGCAGAGGAGAAATTGGTGTAATCACCGCAAATACAGGCGTAGGAAAAAGTCATTTTCTTGTGCAGCTTGGTGCTAATGCTATGAAGGCTGGCAAAAATGTCGTGCACTATACATTTGAGCTTACCGAACATGCCGTAGGGCTAAGGTATGATTCAAATATTTGTGGTATTGCTAGTAATGACGTTTGTGATAACAAGGTAGATGTCTTAAAGAAGTATGAAAATAATGATTTAGGAAGACTAATTATTAAAGAATACCCAACAGGCACTGCATCAATTATCACTATTAGAAATCATATTGAAAAACTTTTGCTAAAAGGTTTTCAGCCGGACGTTATTATTATTGATTACGCTGATATTATGCGGTCAACGCGTAGTTACGACTCATTAAGACATGAGTTAAAGTTAATTTATGAAGAGCTTAGAAATATGGCTATGGATATGAATATTCCAATCTGGACTGCATCACAAGCAAACAGGGATTCAGCAAACTCTGATGTTGTTGGTTTGGAAAACATGTCTGAAGCATATGGTAAGGCAATGGTTGCTGACGTTGTACTTTCTATCTCTAGAAAAGCCATGGAAAAGTCCACCGGTGGCGGTCGTCTCTTCATTGCAAAAAACAGAGCTGGCAGGGATGGTTTGCTTTTCCCTATTCACATCGACACATCGATGTCTATAATTGAAATACTTGATGAGTCTTCTTTGACTTTAAACGAGGCTGCAGAGCAAGATGAAAATGCTATGAAGGATTTGTTAAAAAAGAAGTGGAATGAAGTTAATAAATTTTGAGGAATAAGAATGATAAAGTTTGATGAGGCATTTAAGGCATCTCTTGAGTACTTTCAAGGTGATGATTTGGCGGCTAACGTTTTTGTATCAAAGTACGCTCTAATTGACAAGGAAGGAAATTTACACGAAAAATCTCCTGATGATATGCATAAGAGACTAGCTGCAGAGTTTAGTAGGGTGGAAAGCAAGTACCCTAATCCTATTCCTGAAGAAGAAATATATGAATTATTTAGGGACTTTAAATACATTGTCCCACAAGGTTCCCCCATGTCTGGCATTGGAAATCCATACCAAGTCCAGTCTATCTCTAACTGCTTTGTTATCGAGTCTCCTCACGATTCATATGGAGGTATTCTTAAAGCAGATCAGGAGCTGGTTCAAATTGCCAAAAGAAGAGGAGGGGTAGGATTTGATATTTCTACTATCCGGCCGAAAGGTAGAGCCACAGGGAACTGTGCCAGAACCACAGACGGAATTGAAGTCTTTATGGAGAGATTTTCAAATTCATGTCGAGAGGTAGCACAAAATGGACGACGTGGTGCCTTGATGTTAACCATCTCAGTGCACCACCCACAGGTTCTTGACTTTATTAAAATTAAAAGAGATCTTACAAAGGTAACAGGCGCCAATATTTCAGTCCGTTTATCAGACGAGTTTTTGGATTGTGTTAAGTCAGGCAAAGAATATCAACAGCGTTGGCCTGTTGATTCTAGCGATCCTGACGTTTCTTATATGGTTAATGCACAAGAAGTTTGGGATGAAATCATCTCATCAGCTCATGCTTGTGCCGAGCCTGGTCTTTTGTTTTGGGATACTGCAAAGTCACAAACACCGGCTGACATATATCATGAAAATGGGTTTGGCTCAACATCCACTAATCCATGTGGGGAAATTATTCTTAGCCCATATGATAGTTGCAGATTAATGCTTTTAAACCTGTCTTCTTTTGTTAACAATCCATATACTGAAAATGCAAGTTTTGATTTTGAAAAATTAGCTGATATTACACAAAAAGCTCAGCGGCTAATGGATGATATGATTGATCTTGAAATTGAGCAGGTAGAAAAAATTCTTGCCAAGATTAATAATGATCCGGAACCTGAGGAGGTTAAGGCAATTGAAAGAAATCTATGGACAAAAATTAAAGAGCAGGCTTTAAAAGGTCGCCGCACCGGCTTAGGGGTAACTGCAGTTGGTGATGCTTTGGCAGCCTTAGGGATTATCTACGGCTCTGATGAGTCAGTAGGTGTTGTTGAAGAATTTTATAAAACCTTAACTGTTAATGCATATCGTTCCTCATGCATTATGGCAAAAGAGCGCGGCGCATTTCCAATTCATGATCACGAAAAAGAAAAGGATCATGAGTTTTTAACAAGAATTTGGGAAGAGGCTCCTGACATATACGGTATGAATAAGGAAACCGGCCGGCGAAACGTTGCCTTGACGACAACTGCACCAGCTGGTTCTGTTTCAACACTCACACAAACAACATCAGGTATCGAGCCGGCGTTTATGTTAAAGTATACTCGGCGCAAAAAGTTAACCCCTAATGATGTTAATGCTAGGGTTGATTTTGTTGATGACTCTGGTGATCGTTGGCAAGAGTATCCGGTTTATCATCATGGATTTAAGCGCTGGATGGACGTCACAGGTTTAACTGAAATTGAAGACTCGCCGTATAATCTTAGCACTGCCGGCGAAATTGACTGGGTACAAAAGGTTAAAATGCAGGCCGCAGCCCAGCGATGGATTTGCCATGCAATTTCAAATACTACCAATATTCCAAATGAAACAACTGTGGAATCAGTAAAAGATATTTATATGTCCGGTTGGGAATCAAAGTGCAAAGGTGTTACCGTCTATAGGGACGGATCCAGGACAGGTGTATTGGTTTCTGAGGCGCAAAAGGATGACAATAGGTTTACCACCCACGATGCTCCAAAGCGTCCTCCAGAGGTTGATTGCTCTATCCATAATGCAAACATTAAAGGCGAAGCATGGACTATCCTGGTCGGAACAATGGATGGCCGGCCTTATGAGGTTATTGGTGGTCTCTCTAAGTTTGTTGAGATTCCTAAAAAGTATAAGCAAGGAAAAATTGTAAAGCATCCAAGAAAAACAAAAAACAGTATTTATGATTTGCATTTTGGAGAAAACGGCGATGAAGTAATTTTACGAGACGTTGTTTCATTATTTGATAACCCAAACCATTCAGCATTTACCAGGACTATCTCTTTGGCATTACGCCATGGTGCACCTCTTCACTATATTGTAGAGCAACTTCAAAAAGATAAGGATGCTGACTTATTTAGTTTTTCAAAAGTAATTGCTAGGGTTTTAAAGACCTACATCGTCGACGGCACCCGTGCTGGTAAGACAGTTTGTGATAACTGTGGTGCAGAAGATACTCTCGTGTACCAAGAAGGTTGCGTGATATGTACATCATGTGGCTCAAGTAAATGTAGTTAACAAAGGAAAAAAAATGAAGTGGACATCTACTATATCTCCTCTAATCAAAGAAATTGAGCTTAGAAAGCAGCCGGTTATTATTCGAGTAAATAAATTTGATGAAGACTCTGCAAATAAGTTTCAACTAGAAATAGCCCAGGCTCATAATACTGGGCAAAAGGTAATTCCTGTCATTATTGATTCTTATGGCGGCCAGGTTTATAGCCTTATGACGATGATCAGCGCAATCAAACATGCTGAAATACCAGTAGCAACTATAGTTGAAGGAAAGGCCATGTCATGTGGCGCAGTACTATTAACTTTTGGTGAAGAAGGAATGCGTTTTGCTGATCCTGATGCAACAGTTATGATTCACGATGTTAGCAGCGTAAACCATGGGAAGATTGAAGAGCTTAAATCATCCACAGAAGAGGCCGGCCGTTTAGATGACAAGATCTTTACAATGATGGCACGTAACTGTGGTAAAAAAGATGACTTTTTCAAAAAGAAGGTTTTTAATAAAAAGCACGCTGACTGGTTTTTAGACGCTCAAGAAGCAAAAAAGTATGGAATCGTAAACCACCTAAGAGTTCCAAAAATTAATATCAATGTCTCTGTCGATATTGACTTTGAGTAACCAATGTTTGATAATGCCAGCAGAAAGGACCTACTTGAAATATTAGCTGATCTTGAACATCGCCAGTGGGCTCATTGGACTAGATACATGTTAGATAATTATACTCCTGAAAATGTTGAAAGATGGCGGCGCCAGGTTCAAACAGAGTATACAGATTTATCTGAACCTGAGAAGGACAGCGACAGAACATGGGCATCCACAGTGCTTTTTCATATTGATGAATATGAAAGAGAAAAAAAGCGAGGAAAAAATGGATAAAGATTTTTATAATAGTTCAAGTGCAGCAAAGCTCGGGTGGGATCCTTCTTGGTTTGGTTGTGACGAGTTTAATGACGAATTAGTAAATGCCATTAAAAAATGGCAAAGAAAGCATAAATTAAAAGCTGATGGTCTTTGCGGTCCTTCAACATACCGAAGGGTTTGGACCGATAGGGAATCAAGTATTTCAGAGCATGCACCTCCAACTGCAGTATGTGGTCCAGGTGATAAGTTCATTGTGCATAACGGAGACTTTTTTCCAATAGATTGGGATAAGGTAGTTCTTTGGGATGAGCCATCCGGACTTAGGTGTCAACCAGGAACATATACTTCATGGGCAGGTAAGCCTGATCGTAATCCAACATTTTTTGTTAACCATTGGGATGTATGCCTTTCCGCAAAAAGTTGCGCAAAGGTTATTGCAAAGAGGGGTATTTCAATTCATTTTTGCATTGATAACGATGGTACAATCTATCAACTATTAGATACTCAGCATCGAGCCTGGCAAGCAGGTGGAACTATGTGGAATACCAAAAGTATTGGGGTAGAGATCTCAAATGCTTATTATACAAAGTATCAAAGCTGGTATGAAAAAAACGGATTCGGGTCTCGGCCGGTTGTTAACGACGTAAAATGTCATGGCCGCAAGCTAGAGGAACACTTAGATTTTTATCCGGTACAATTAGAAGCTCTTAAGGCCCTTTGGGTAGCTGTGCATGGTGCAACAGGTATCCCGCTGGAATGTCCTACAGATTCTAACGGAGAGCTTGTTGAAGGTGTCGACAAGCGTTGCGAAAAGGGAGAGTTTCAAGGTTTTATAAACCATTATAATTTGACACGTAGAAAAATTGATTGTGCTGGGTTAGACATGGTAGGATTGTTGAAAGAAGCAAAAAATGGATAAACAGCTTACAAAAAATTTTAAACTATCAGAATTTAGGTGCAGAGACGGAACTGATGTTCCTGAAGATTTAATAGGCAATGTACAATTCCTTGCAGAGAACTTACAAATATTAAGAGATAAAATTAATAAGCCGATAACAGTTATTAGCGGGTATAGGTCACCAAAATATAATAGAAAAATTGGCGGCGCAAGAAAAAGCCAACACATGAAAGCTACAGCAGCTGATATAATTGTTAGGGGTATGCATCCTGATGATGTTAGAAATGAAATTTTATCTTTGATTAAAGAAGGAAAAATGGCTACTGGCGGTGTTGGTCGGTATACAACATTTACGCACTATGATACACGCGGTTGGAATGCTCGCTGGAGCGGAAGCGGCGTTAAGGATAGCAAGAGTTAAGGAAAAGAAATGCAGCGCAGTATTAATCTATATGATGATAAAATTGGAAAAGTTGAATATGTCGAGCATATGGGCTCTGACTTAACTATTGTTAATAGCGCTCGTGTTTCTTTCGGCAAACAAAAGGACGTTTTAGATGAGAAAGACGAGAATCTCATTAAGTACCTCATCAAGCATAAGCACACTTCGACTTTGGAGCACAATATTGTTACTTTGCGGTTTTGTGTTCCTTTGTTCGTTCGTTCTCAGCACCACCGTCATAGGACATGGTCATATAATGAAATTAGTCGGCGTTACACCGATGTAGATATTAAGTTTTATGAACCTAATTCTTTTAGGACTCAACATAAAAGTAATCGCCAGGCAAGTAACAACGAGTTAATTAACCCTGATATGAACGAATTTACTAATCGAGCTTTACCGGTGACTCCATATCATGCTAGTGAGGCAGTTAAAAACCATCATTATAGAAGCATGGAGCTATATAAAAAGCTTTTAGCAAATGGTGTTTGTAGAGAGCAAGCCCGAGCAGTACTGCCTCAAGGGCTTTATACAGAGTACTATGGTACGTGTAATCTTAATAATATGATTAAGTTTATTGAGCTAAGAACTCATGAAGGTGCCCAATGGGAAATACAACAAGTAGCAAGGGCATGCTTAGATATATGTGAAGATCTTTGGCCAAAAACGATTGCCGCATATAGAGAATTAAGGGGGTTATAATGTCTAGTCACGTAGTTATTGATGATCATGACGACTTAACTGACATTGGTAGCCTTAGGCATGCCGAAATTGACAGGATTATCTTAGAGGGAATTGTTCCTACTTTGGCAGAAGGCTTAGCGCCTCCGTCATTAACTCAAGAGCGAACAATCGGTATACCTCTTTTACCTTCTAATAATAATTTTTCTGGCACAAATACTTTTAACACAGTAAATGTAAATGGTGACTTAAACGTTTATGGTACTAGAAATGAAATATCTGTTTCTAACTTTAGCGTTGAAAACACAGTGATTACTGTTGGCGAAGGTACCGGTGGTGAAATGCCTGCTTCTGACAGGGGCATTATATTTACTGCACCTGGCCCTAATCCATCTATTTTTTGGGATGACAGCAATTCTGAGTTTAGGTTAGGAATTGTTGATGCAGATGCCACGGTTACTGAGTTTCCGGATCCGGATGCTAGCGGCCAAGGAGGGTTTGCAAATATTAAGGTAGGCGACATTGTTGCTGCTGCTGCAAATTTTAATAGCGTAAATTCTCAATCTGGTGATATCCAAGCCCTTACTGCAGGAACTTTAGTTATTAATACTTCATTAGACGCTACTGCTGCAACTACAAATTTTTCTACGGTTTCTACAAATAACATAAATGCCGGCCAAATATTAACGCAAGATGGATCACAGGATTATTTGTCTAGATATATCAAGGCCGGCCGCGGCGTCCAAATTGTCGAAGATCAAAATGATCCAGGATCTTTAATTGCCAGTATTAGTAGATTAAAAGAGTCATCTTCTCCTGGACAGTTTATATCTTCTGGAAATATATTTCCTAGTAGTATCGTTGCCGCGGCCAATGATCATAATAATGAAAATTTAGATGTGTATGTAAATGGTGTATTAGTTTCAATGGGAAATAATTTTGACTATACTTTAGACGATGCAGGCATTAAGTTTCATTTTGCTATTGAGCCTGACGACGTTATTACTATAATATCTTATTAGTTGTTTACTGCTTAAGCGGTGGCAAGATACTTTGCAACGCAATACTTATGAAACGTAAGTAATTTTTATTTAAGTACTTCAGAAGGGGTTTAGCTTTGACAGTTTCTTCGACAAATAAAACGTTCGTGACTTCAGATATTGCAATTGCTGCATATTTGCAAACTCACGGATTTAAGCTAATTGACTGTAAGCGTCTTAGCGATGGTAGGTTCTATTTTGAGTTTGATGACCCCTCTGATTCATGCCGGCAAAAATCAGTAGAGTTTCTTAGCAGCGAATGTTGCCAGTTTGATAATAATGTGAGAAACTTGAAAAAAATTCTGTATAAATCGTAAGTAGCACAATACTTATTTGTGACGAATGCTAATCGTCGTTTTTTAAAACGTTCGTTTAGGGCTCCCAAGCCCGACAGTTAAGACAGTCAAAGTTAGTTTCTGGTAGTTTTAAGGAAGCAAAACTTTAGGCTGTTTTTGTGTATTTGGCGGTTAGTAAATTTAATAAGAAAATTTCGGTAAAGTTAAGGTTTACACGGGCTCTTCGACATATTTATATCTGTTGACGAATCCATGGTTGTACGGCCACAATTTGCCAGCGTTTCATAGAAGTTTTTTCAGTTCATTTTGTTCCTGTTAGAGTAAACAAAGGCTTACATTATGCTAGACGTGTAATGTAATAAGGAGCAATTATGTCTAAAATTTTAGAGCTTTCGTTAGAAAGTGATGTAATTAACTCTGCGACTCCAGGCACAAATGACGGGTATAATGCACCCGCCACCGGCTTTTTTGTAAGTGATGCTGATACAGATCCTGCGAGGGATGTTGCTGACTTATCTGTAGGTTCATTTAATTTACCTGCAGACTTAATTAGCGATGATGTTGCTTCATACACAATTAGTATGTGGCTTAAGCCTGCATCATTTCCGACAACAGGGCGTCGCTATATAATAACTGATCGCGCGCACGGGCAAGATGAACAGTCCATAGGTATATGGATTAATCCTACAGGTC
>Ga0163179_10000427_pt1 | contig 30596 bp, 35 predicted proteins | sample AtlANTMetagenome_FD_109643 | JGI IMG/M metagenome (GOLD analysis project Ga0163179, IMG submission 109643) | Marine eukaryotic phytoplankton communities from the Atlantic Ocean - Atlantic ANT 2 Metagenome | ecosystem: Environmental > Aquatic > Marine > Oceanic | place: North Atlantic Ocean...
AAGGTGACAAAGACTATCCTAAGACATTGAATGTAGAAGCTAAGACTGCTGCATGGCAACGTAAGGAAGGTAAGAACAAGAAGGGTGGATTGAATGAGAAGGGTAGGAAGTCTTATGAACGTGAGAATCCTGGTTCTGATCTAAAAGCACCACAACCTGAAGGTGGTCCACGTAAAAGATCATTCTGTGCTCGCATGGGTGGTGTCAAAGGACCGATGAAGAAACCTGATGGGTCTCCAACTCGTAAGGCATTGGCACTACGAAAATGGAAGTGTTAACAATGAAATCATTCAAAAATTTTCTAAAAGAAAAGGAATCTGTTGACGATAAAATTTATCGTCAATATAAGGATGTTACTAATCCCAAGAAACCATCTGAAAAAGATTTAATTAAAGGTTTACCTATTCCCAAGGTATGAAAAAAGCACCAGTAAATGATCACGACTACCTAAAACGGGATTTAGATAGTGGTGCTATTGTAAATACCGACCATGTATCTTACGAAAGGTATATGGTCGAAAAAAATTCTCGTATCCGACAACAGAATGAAATTATTCATCTAAAGGAGGAGATTGAAATCCTCAAAGCGATGATACGTGATAAATAATTCCAATATAGGTAGGCATAATGGCAGTTCCTGTCGTCAATATAGTAATTGAAACTGACACTGACTTTTCAAGAACATTCAACTTGAAAAAGAGTGATAATACTCCATTGAATTTAATTAACTATACTTTTGATGCTCATATGAGAAAACACCTTTATTCCAGTGAGAATAGGGGTGTTTCTTTTGGTGCTACTTATGGTGTAGATCCTTCTTTAGGTGCTTTGACCATAACTCTTGATGATACAGTGAGTGGATTTGGATCCCTCACTTCTGGTAGGTATCATTATGATGTTATTATTATGAATACCAATAACAGTAAGAAGACCAAAGTAATTACTGGTCAGGCAAAAGTTAATGGAACAACTGGAGTTACAATCACCAAAGGTTATGGTCAGTACTACTAATGGATATTATAGTTGACGATACTGGAAGTGGTAGTCTTGCCCCTAATGTTGTTGTAGACTCTAGCAACATTGCTGACGAGTTTATTTCTTTATTTGGTAGAGGTGAAATTGAAGTCGTTTTTTCAAGTGGAGGAGGAAGTACAGTGAGCAGTTTAAAAGAACTTTTAGATGTTGCTTCAACTAATTTAGATTCAAGTACTAATAAGTATGTACTAACCTACGATGCACCGCAAGATAGGTTTATATTCGTAAATCCTGATGATGTAATAGATTCAGCAGTAGGAGTTGCTGGATCTACAGCATATACACCAAATATGGCTTGGTGGGATGGTCTTACTGGTGTTCTTACACTAAGAATTCCCAATCATGGATTTGGTAATGGACATTACGTTAAGATCGCTGATAATTCATTAACATTTACTTGCAATGAAGATAGTCATGCAACGCAGCATACATATCCAAGACCATCAGACTATGCTAGTGGTAGATGGTTGTCAATTCATAACGTTGCTACAGATACATTCAGAGTTACAGCAGTAGAATCTGCCCCATCTACTAACACAACTGCTCATACATTTATTAGTGCAGTTACTGGTTCTGTTACACATTCATCCGATCCTAGACCAGTAGGACTTTCTACAGGAACATTGGATTACTTAGATGATTATCTTGATGATAAGATAGATGTAGATGCTGGTAGTTTTTAGATAAAGAATTTTTATAAAATAAATACCTAGTAGGAAAAATACGTTTTTTTTAATGGCTGCTCCTGTTATACAGTTTAAGAGGGGTCTGTTTGCAAATCTACCTGGTCTAAGAGCAGGTGAACCAGGTTTTACAACAGACAAATATGACCTCTACGTGGGAATTGACTCCACAACATCAAATAATAAGTTTTTCGGATCTCATCGATATTGGACAAAAGAAACTACTACAGCAGGATCTGCTGTAAGAGTTGTTGAAGGAACTAATAATGGAACAAATTATATTGAACTAAAAGCACCTGCAACTATTGCAAATAATTTAACTTATACCTTACCAGGTACTGCTACTAATAATGGATTTTTGAAAACAGATGGTAGTGGTAATTTATCTTGGGATGATACGCTTGATTCTACTACTCTAACAGTTGCTGACGAGTCTTCTGATACAACCTGTTTCCCTGTATTTACAACAGCAGCAACAGGTTCCGTAGAACCAAAAACAGGAACTAATCTTACATTCAACTCTGACACAGGTGCTTTATCTGCTACGTCTTTTGTAGGATCTGGTTCTGGTCTTAGTGCAGGTACAACACCACTTACTACATTAGATATAGACGGTGGTACAGATATAGGTGCTGACTTAGTAGATGCTGACTTAATTGTAGTTGATGACGGAGCAGGTGGTACAAACCGTAAGTCTGCAATGTCTAGAGTCAAGTCATACGTTCTAGGTGGTGGATCAGGTGCTACATTTGCTGCAATCAATGTAACAGGTATTGCAACTGTTACCTATACTGATGCAACAAATATCAAGGCATCTGGTGTTGGTACTGTCACTGCAATCAAAAGTTCTAATCCACTTAGAAACTCAACTGGCGATGGTTTGATTCCCGGAGTTGGTGTTATCACAGCGACTTCTGATGCAGGTCTTGTAACCGCATTCAAGTTTAGAGGTAATGGTCTACAGGACTTTATTGTTGCCGATGGAATTGCTGATGTTGTTCTATCTGGTGTTGCTGCAACTACATTCACATCATCACAAACAACAACTGCAACTGAAGGTCAGACTGCTGTTACAGTTTCTGCTGGTTATGATAATGGATTCATTGACGTTTATTTGAATGGTATTCGTCTAATCACAGGTACTGACTATACACAGACAAACTCAACTACTGTTACTCTTGCAACAGGTGCTACTGCAGGTGATGAAATTGAAACTGTTGCTTGGAAATCACTTGGAGATGTTGTTAAGATACAATCTGTCAATATTATTGATAATCTATCAGTTACAGGTATTACAACAGCAACAGGTGGTGTTGTAGGTAATGTTACTGGTAATGTAACGGGTAACTTGACTGGTACTGCTGATGTTGCTACATCAGTTACTGTTAGTGCAAATAATTCAACCAACGAGACTGTTTATCCATTATTTGTAGATGGTGCAACTGGATCTCAAGGTGCTGAAACTGACACAGGATTAACTTATAATCCTTCAACTGGTGCTCTTACATCTACATCTTTTGTAGGTAACCTAACTGGTAATGTAACAGGTAATACATCTGGATCATCTGGATCTTGTACTGGTAACGCTGCTACTGCTACTGCACTTGCATCTGCAAGAACTTTAGGTGGTGTATCATTTGATGGTACAGCAAACATCAACCTACCAGGTGTGAATGCTACTGGTGATCAAGATACAACTGGTAACGCTGCTACTGCTACTGAAGCAACAAACGTTACAGTTTCTGCTAATAATACAACCAATGAAACTGTTTATCCAATATTTGTTGATGGAGCAACTGGAACTCAAGGTGCTGAAACTGATACAGGATTAACTTATAATCCTTCAACTGGTGCTCTTACTGCAGCAACATTTACAGGTTCAGGAGTTGTAACTGGTAGTGCATTCCATACAGGTGCTGAAGGATCTGCAATCAGAGTTACTTCAAACACAATTTCTGGTCCTGCTACAATAACACTTGACCCTGCAGGGGTAGGTGATAACACAGGTAAGGTTACTATTGCTGGTGACTTACAAGTAGACGGTACAACAACCACGGTTAATTCTACCACTATGACAGTGGATGATAAGAACCTTGAGTTGGGTACAGGTGCTGCTAACGATGCTGCTGCTAACGGTGGTGGTCTTACTATAGTATCTGGTGAAGGTAACAAGACATTCAATTTTGAAGCAACTGGTGACAACCTAGGATCTTCTGAGAACCTAAACGTTGCATCTGGTAAGGCATATAAGATTAATAACACATCAGTTCTAAATGCAACCACATTAGGTTCATCTGTTGTAGCATCTTCACTAACAAGTGTTGGTACTATTGCAACTGGTGTTTGGAATGGTACAGCAATCAATGATACCTACATTGGTACTATTGACAATGCTAATAAAGTTGCACTATCTGCATTAGATATAGACGGTGCTACCGATATAGGTGCTGCGGTTGTAGATGCAGATTTGTTCATTGTTGATGACGGTGCTGGTGGAACTAATAGAAAGGTTACAGCATCAAGGATTAAGTCATATATTGGTGGATATACAGGTGATATTACAACACTTGATATAGACGGTGGTACAGACATAGGTGCTGACTTAGTAGATGCTGATGAGTTTATTGTAGACGATGGTGGTGGTGGAACCAATAGACGTTCAGATCTTTCAAGAATTAAGAAATATATTTACTCAGCAGCATCAGGAGATGCTACTGCTAGTGATAGTGGTGCAATTACTCTTGCAAACTCAGGAGTATCTGCAGGTACAGTTGGATCTGGAAGTGCGATACCTATTCTAACAATTGATGCTAAGGGTAGAATAACAAGTACATCTACTGCTTCTATTGATAGCACTGCTATTTCTCAAGGCAACTCAAGTATGACTGTCGCTGACAGTGGTACTGGTACTATTGTAGCAGCAATTGATGGATCAACACTTGCAACATTCGCTGCTGCAGGTATTACATTATCATCTGGAGCATTTGTTGGTAACCTTACAGGTAATGCATCTGGTTCATCTGGATCTTGTACTGGTAACTCTGCTACTGCTACTGCACTCGCTAACGCTAGAACTATTGCAGGTGTATCTTTTGATGGTACTGGTAACATATCACTGAACAATAACGCTATCACTAACGGTGCTGGTTACATCACAAGTTCAGGAACATCTGCTGCTTGTTCTGGTAACGCTGCTACCGCAACTGCACTAGCAAATGCTAGAACAATTGGTGGTGTATCATTCGATGGTACAGGAAACATCAACCTACCGGGTGTCAACGCAACTGGTGATCAGGACACAACTGGAAACGCTGCAACTGCAACAGTTGGTACAACAATTACAATTGCTGATGAGTCATCAGACACAACTTGTTTCCCACTATTCGCTACTGCTGCAACTGGAAACCTTGGAGCAAAGAGTGGTACTAATCTAACATTCAACTCAAGTTCAGGTGCTTTATCTGCCACATCATTCGTAGGATCTGGTTCTGGATTGACAGCAGGAACTACACCTCTCACAACTCTTGATATAGACGGTGGTAGTGATATAGGTGCTGGTCTTGCTGATGCTGATCTATTCATAGTTGACGATGGTGCAGGTGGTACTAATAAAAAGACTGCAGCATCTAGAATAAAAACTTATATTGCTGACGTAACACTAACTACTGCTTCACAACCAAACATAACTGCAGTAGGTACAATTGCAAGTTTAGTTGCTTCAAGTGCTAAAGTTTCAGACCTAACTTCTGGAAGAGTTGTACTTGCAGGTACTGCTGGAGAGATTGAAGATTCTGGTAATCTTACATTTAATGGATCTACTCTTGCTGTTACTGGTGCTGCTACAGTTTCTTCCAACCTTACAGTTAGTGGAAATCTATTTGTCAACGGTACGACTACACAAGTCAATACAGTCAACACAACCATTGAAGATACATTACTTGAACTTCAGAAGGTTGATGGTGGTAACCTAGGTTCAGATACCAACAAGGACGTTGGTCTCGTAATGAACTACTATGATGGATCTGCTAAGAAAGCAGCGATGTTCTGGGATGATTCTGCAGGGAGATTTGCTTTCGGTAGTGTAGTTACTGAGACAACTGGTGTTCTAGGGTCTGTAACATACGGTGGAGTTGAAATGGGTTCATTGTACTTGAATGATTGTGCTGGTGCTTCACAAGTTATCTCTTGTAGTGGTACTACACGTTCACTCGAAAACATAACCATAGACGGTGGAACGTTCTCATAAACGCTTATAAAACTTTGATATATAAGGGGACTAGACAGTCCCCTTTTTTATGGTATATTATGAAACGCAATCCAACTAAAAACATTTACACATCTAAAAGAAATGAGGATGCACGACAAAAGTGGGAATCCATTGCTCTGAAATTTGACAAACCTGAAGCAGAAGTAGCATATGATGCAATTAAATTGCTTAGTGCTTATATTGAACGCACAGGTACTTATCCAAAAAAACAATTTTTTATTAACTTCTAAATTATGAATCCTGAAGTAGAAGCGTTGATAAACGTTTATCAACGCAGATTAAATGATGCAACAGCACAAGCAGTGGCATATGAAGCAAGAGTTGCTCTTCTTACTAAGCAACTTGAAGAAGTATTAGCAGCACAACAACAAGCAGCACAACAACAAGCAACAGAACAATCTCCTCCTCCACCTGAAGAAACCAAAAAAACTAGTAAGAAAAAGGTAGAATCTCAGAACGGTGGCGGATTTTAAAGAAGAACAATTAATATTTTACTGTGCAGTACCAGGGTCGGGATGGGCAAAACTATCCCTTCTCCTTGCTTGCTGTGGTAAACTAAACATAAACAAGTCTGATAGGCGACCAGAATGGGAGGAGAGAGGTCGTTTAGGTGATACTAACCACGTATTCCATAAAGGATGTTATTGGGATCCTCAGAGGGAATATGGGGGTGGTTTTGATGATATTGGAAAGAACTATAGTAAGCAGAAATTTATTGATGAATGTCTTAGACCATTCAAAGAACATGATGAAAGAAATTATCTTATAAGATCACATTTTTTTGCTGAAACAAAAAATCTAAATTGGTTAGTTGAAAATTTTCCAAATAATAAAATTATCTTTGTTCTAAGAGAAGCAAAACCATGTTTTGAGGGTTGGCATACTGGTATGTCATTTACAGGTCATTATCCTAATTACAAAGCATGGATGGCAAGAACTGATATAGATTTATGTAAAGAAAATTATGATAAGTTATGGAGAACGATAAAACGACATGATGGGATGATAAGAAGATGGATTTCGGATAAAGATTGTTATATAATACAACCTAATAAACATTTCATCAATCAACTAGGGTATGTGTGGGATGAGGAAGGAACTGAAGAATATATGAAGATGATGCACACACATCAATTTTATGCAACACCTGTCCCAATGTATGATGCACCATTTTGTTTCTATAACTGTGATGATATTTTTACTATAAAATCATGAAAGATAATCAATTAGTATTTTTTCTAGGTATTCCTGGATCTGGATGGGCAAAAATAGATTCACTGATGAGACAGTGTAAGAATTTTAGTTTTAATGAATCAGATTATAACGAAAATACTATATGGGATAGATGTACAAATGTACATTATTTGAATCATAAAGGTCATTTCTTAGGACCTGGTAGTGGTGTTGGTGAAGGATTCAGAGATATAGGTGCAAATTATACAAAAGAATCTTTCATAGAAGAGTGTATGAAAGTTTATGAAGATATTAATGATCATGATAGTTACATGGTAAAGTGTCATTGGTTTTGTGAAAAGAAAAATATAAAATGGTTAGAAACAAATTTTCCAAATAATAGGTATATTTCAGTCCTCAGAGATGTAGAGTTATGTAATTCTAGATGGTTGACTTCTATGACTTTTGCAAAAGATTATCCAAAATATACTGCATGGATGGTTAAGGAAGATCCTGATGAAGAGTTTGGTAAACATTGTAAAGAAAATGAAGATAATCTAAAATTATTAAATCATATCCATGATATAAATCTAAGATCATTTGTAAGAAGAAAGGCAGATCTTATCTTCTGTCCGACAAAATATATGCTTGATAGAATGGGATATCTTTGGGATGAAACAGGAGAACATGAATTCACTTGGTATAAAAGATGTTATATGAAAGATAAAAGTCTTACAACAAGAGCACCAGTATATGATACTGCAATTGCTTTGACTAATTGTCATACGGAGTTAGGATTTTGATATTCTATGGTGATAGTTGGTGCTATTCATATAGAAAATTTAGACTGCGTGATTTAGAATATGGTAAATCAATACCTGATTTATTGGGAGAAGGTAATCACTGTTACGCTAAGAGAAGATTGAATAATGCAGAAATATTAGATCAGATAAAAGAATATCCATGTATTGTTTTTCAGACTGATCCTTTGAGGGATACTTTTATTGATTGGAATAATAAGAAAAAACCAACTCATTTAGAGTTTGATGAGAAGTTTATTCCTAAAGGAGAATTTGATTTGATGGATATTGCAAAAGATAGATTGGATTTATTTTATAGTAAATTGTCAGGTAAGGATGTTGTATTATTTTCTGGAGCATCAAAAGTTGATGTTGAATTGGCAACAAGATACAATTTGAAATATATTGAGAAGAGTGCTACTGAAATACTAGTTGGTGACTTTGATGACACACCATTATTTGACTATCATTATACATTGAGAAATGATAAGTATCTCAAGGAAACATTTCCCACCTATAAAAGTAAAAAGTCTATCCTTGACAGGGTTGGTAATAAAAATTTGATATGGAAAAGTAATTCAGAGTTATTTTCAAATAGACATGTTACGGAAAAGGGAAATCGTATCATATCTCAATATATTTCTGAAAATATTGTGCTATAATTATACATAGTTATGTGTTCAAATGGAGACACTTATGCACAATCGAGAGGTATCATTCAACAATCTCAAAGCTTGGTCTAAAGCGGAGGGTGATGTTAGTTACATCGATCAAATAGATGACTACTTTGAATGTATATCGGAGGCAACAGATGATAAGAGAGGTATACACATGTGTAGAATCTTATTGAAATAATGAGTGTAATAATTTATGGTGAGTATTGTGAACATTTGGAACAAGAAAATGAGATCCTAAAAAAACAGATTAGTTTTCTTAAAACCCAATTAGAATATAAATCATTAGGACCTCCCAATGTCTTGGAGGACGATGATTACGCAAATGGATTCTTACTTTAATGGTAAATGGTCAGACTCAAGTTTCGATTCGTATAAGTGGTCTGGGTATAGGTTAATTGAGGAAATCAATTCTCAAAATCCTGAATCGGTATTAGATGTTGGGTGTGGGTTCAATAGACTGCAAGGTAAAATTAAAAATCTTATCGGTATAGATCCATACAACGACTATGCCGATATGAAAATATCTTTAGAAGAATATCAAGGAGACCCTGTTGACATAGTTCTATGTCTGGGGTCTATTAATTTTGGAGATGAAGATACTATAGATTCTCAAATGGAAATGTTAGATTCTATATGGAAGAAGAAAGCATATTTTAGAGTCAATCCTGGTTTAGAACATACGTGGAATGATAAAAAAGATTGGGAAGGTATTGTGTGGTATCAATGGAATGCACATAAGATCTATAAGATTTGTGACAAATACAATTATACCTTGGGAAGACTGGAAGAAGAGTACACAACTCAAGGTCATTTACGATACTATTTTGAATTATATAAATAATAAGGTATTAATCAATAATAGAAAATGCTTTCTGGAACAGATTTTGTAAAAAAAATCAAGGAAGGAAACAAGGAACTCTTTGAAGCATCACGCTCAAATGTCCGTCGTTTCTTCGCTTCAAAACCGAGCGATGAGTACTTAGTTGAGCACTTCCGTGGACGTATGGTCAACGAAGCTCAGAACATGTATGCTATCGCTGGTCAGGTCGCTTCTGCAGATCCTTCTACAGACGTAAAAGATTTAGAATTATTAAGTAAGCAAGCACTAGACGAAGCTAAGCACTTCCGTATGGTGAAAGAAGTTATCGAGCACATCACTGGTGAAGAACTAGATGTTGCTGCTGCATTCGCTGCTGAAGCAGAGAATCCACAAGCAAAAGGTGCTGAACTTCTTGAAAAGTATGAAGCATCAAATTGGGAACCTGCACTTGCAGCATACCAGTTGGTAGCAGAAGGAAGAGCAGAAGCAGTTTGGAATGAAATGGCAGAATGTGTAGAAGATAAGTTTATCTCTTCACGTTATGCAACTATTGCTAAAGACGAAGGATTCCACTCAAACTTAGGTGGACGCACACTTTCTCGTTTAGTAGAAGGTAGTGAGGAACTTCAGTCACACGTTCTTTCTCTTGTTGAAAGAATGAGAGAAGATCTTCTTGAGATCAGCAATAAGAACACTGCTACTCCTCTTGCCGTAGTATAAAAGGTTTACGACCTTCCCTAATAGTGTCATCTAACCAGTGATGGTCTATGGCACTTACATATTTCCCATTGGCATCGGCAGTTATAAACTTGTCAATGCCATTTGTGGTAATGGGGAATTCTAAAAGATTACCAACATATCGGATATACTCTTCCTTCCATAAGAAGAATGATTCGTGTGATAGGAAATGAGTTATTATATTTTCATCATGCAATATAGACTTATAATATTTTAGAGCAGTTGGTAGGGTTACTTCCCCACCAACTCTTTTTTGTTGGAGTGCATTAATATTTTGATCTCTTGTAATAATTGCTACTATAGGTTGCACACCTTGATGCAATGCTTGATGGCATAGTTCTTCTATCTTGGGAACTTGTCTAACACCATCATAGAAGAAAGGTACACTGACGTTAGCACAGAAGTAATCTCCTTCTGGAAAATCTAACAATGCTGGATGTACCCAAAATTTAGCAAATGGTTCTTCATCACTAGGAACCCAATAATTATCCTTTAGACTTTCCCATCCAATTACATCTGGATGTTGACTAAAGATACGAGCAAATAGATGATTACCAGAACCTTGTGGTCCTGTTGTAATAAGAAGTTTTTTCACTTGTAACAAAATAAGAAATCATTTACTAAACTATCTGCTCTTTCCTTCCCAAACTTAGAGGCAAGATAACCACTGACAGGATCTAGTCTAGTCATATATTCATCAAAGTCTTTATATACGGTTGTATCTTCTCCTGTTGGTTTTGCTGCTTCTATCATATCAACATATGCTTGTAGATACTTCTTGAACATATCAAGATGCTGATTCACATCATTAGGTTTACAGTACCTTACAAAGATATTATCAGAGAAGTGGTTACCTTTTTCAAAGAAACGATAGTCTTCTGTACACTTGGGTAAAAATGGAACACTAAACAAATAGTTTTCTACAGGATGCTGAAAGTCAAAAACAACAATAACTCTCTTCTCATTGAATGCCATTAGATCCATACCAAAACAAGGAAGATTACTTCCTGTCTTTGGGTATGCTATACAGTTGAAGATATCAACATTCTTACCATCAGAGATATCTACTTGTCTTGATTTGAGAAAGTGTGGATGTGAATGAGTAATTGCATTCAAATGGGTTCCTTTACCTTCCCAGTTTGCCCATGAAGATTCTAGTTTCATAGGTAACATGCTTCTATAAGCACTTATATATTCTTGCCACATTGTCATAATTAGCACCTACATGGTTTGTCGTTACAGCAAGGGAGGTAATCCCCCCTTATACCTTTATTATAATCTCCCTTATTGGGATTGTCTGGAAAAGGAACTCCTGTTTTATTCCCATCATCTAATGGATTGTGTTCTACATAATTGATGTATTTTGCATTAGCATCTACTTCTAATATTTCATCTACTCTCTTATCATACCATGCTATTGGGAATCCTACATTCAATGATTTCAAATATTCTTGCTTATAAAGATAAAGTAATTCATAACTTAGAAATGTTGGATTATCAAATTGACCCAGTTGATCATAAAAATGTCTTACAGTTGACTCTTCCCTTATCCTCTGTTGTTGGTTTCTTAGTATAGTTTGATCTCTTCCTATGACAAGAATTTTTGTATCAATACCACATAATTGAGCATTTGTGGCAAACTGTACCACGTTTGGACACCATTTAGTACCTTTACTTTCTATACCAAGAGGAATACTGATAGATGTAAAGTAATGATCACTTTGATCCCAGTCAAATTGATACAGTCTACTTGGATCTCTCCAGTACTCAGCAAATGGTTCACTAAACCGATGTGCTTCCCAATAGTTATCAAGAAGAGTTTTCCATCCAAAGACATCTTCATGTAATGAGAATATTTTAGACCACAGGTGATTGCCAGAACCTTGCGGTCCTGTAAGTATAGCGAGCGTTTTTGTCATCATTTTCAGCACCTGTACTAATTATAGCATAAATATGTCAGACTGTATATACAGTCTTTTTATAGGTATATACCGAATGTATTAAATGGCTAGTCCAGTAATTAAGATAAAGCGTTCTGCCGTTTCAGGAAACGCACCCACAACGTCACAGTTAGAACTAGGAGAATTAGCTCTAAACACGTATGACGGAAAATTATTTACGGAGATCAATACTGGTAGTGCATCAATAGTAGAAATAGGGTCAAATCTAAACACCCTACAAGTAAATACAATAACTTCTAATGTAGCATTCACAGGAGATATAACTTTTACTGGGGATGATTATAATATTGTTTGGGATAAGAGTGACAATCAATTAGAATTTGGAGACAATGCGAAGGCGGTTTTCGGGACGGGATCAGATCTTTCCATATATCATACGGGAAGTCATTCGTTCATCGATGATACAGGAACGGGTAATCTAAAGGTTAGATCTAATAATTTTAGAATATCTAATGGAGATGAGTCAAAAGTATATGGTACATTTACACCTACATCAGTAGATCTATATTTTAATAATACAAAGCGTTTTCAGACTAGTGCTGGTGGAGCTATTGTAACGGGTGGTCTACGTGCTACTGGTATTGTTACAGCAACACATGGTTTTACTGGTAATATAAACTCCACTGGTATATCAACTATATCAGGATTTACCTTCCCCTCAACCGACGGGAGTGAAGATCAAAGTCTTGTCACAGATGGAAATGGTGGTCTTAGTTTCAAAACTATTTCAGGTGGTGGAGGTGCTACTGGTGCTGGTACATCATTGAGTACTGGTATAACTACAGCAACACAAGGTCAAACTTCATTTACTGCCCCTAATGTATTTGATGATGGAGAACAGGCGACTGCATTTTCAACACAGGTATTTGTAAACGGTGTAAAGCAAAGACTTGGTGCATCAAATGATTATCAATTATCTGCTCCACAAACAGTTACTTTGAATAGTGGTGCTAATGTTGGTGATGATGTTAGTATTGTTGTTTACTTTGGACATACTTTAGAAGAAGAATTTTTTACATCAACTCAAGGTCAGATTACTTTTAGTTTATCGGGATCTTTATCATCATCAAAAAATTATAAAGTATTTTTGAATGGAGTTAGACTTAGAAATACTGTTGACTATATTGCTACTTCAGCAGTAGTTTTGAATCAAGCAGCAAGTGCAGGAGAACAAATAGATATTGTCTCCGATCAAGCAGAAGATAGATATACTGCAAATGAAGGTCAAACTTCATTCGCTCCAGCTGACTCAAATACAACATCAACTAATATGCAAGTGTATATGAATGGTGTTCTTCTAAGACAAACTGAAGACTGGACTATAGGAAGTCCTGCTATTACTATGCAAGATGTAGCAGGTCTTACACTTGGTGATGAAGTCGATGTTGTAGTAAGACGTTCATAAATAACTCAAAATAGTATTATAATATGTCAGGTCATTTAGCCCAAGAACCACAGACGAAGCCCGAATGGCTAAACTATCGACAAGAGTTGGTACGTTATGGTAGGAGGCAGCTTGGTGAACCTGTTTTAGAAATAAATGTTGCTGATGAGCAGGTAGATGAAATATTACATGATACCTTCCAGATGTATCAGAACCGTCATATGGATGGTGTTGAGTTGATGTATCTAAAGCATAAAGTTAGTCAGGAGTTTGTAGATTCTATAGGTGGAAGAGCAGATGATAATACTATTGGTATTGTTACAACAACCAATAGTTCTAATATAGCAGGTATTGGTAGTACAACATTTGATTTTGAAGAAACTCAGAACTATATTCAAGTTCCTGATCACGTTATATCTGTTGAAAAAGTTTGGAAATTGGATAACCGTGCGATCAGCACTAACATGTTTAGTGTCAACTATCAGTTATTCTTGAATGAGATTTATTACTTTAGTAGTACTGAAGTATTAAATTACACAATGACTAAGAGATATTTGGAAGATCTAGATTTCATATTGCATCCAGATAAACAAATAAGATATAATAGGCGAATGAATAGATTGTATATTGATACTGATAAGAATAGTATAAAGGTTGATGATTTTATTATTATTCAATGTTATAGAGCATTAGATCCTGCTTCTGCAGGTAACAGGATATATGGCGATATATGGGTAAGAAGATATTTTGTTGCATTATTGAAAAAGCAGTGGGGACAAAATCTTATGAAGTATCAGGGGGTAAAATTACCAGGTGGAGTTGAACTTAATGGTAGGCAAATATATGAAGATGGTGTAGCAGAACTAGAAAAAATAGAAGAACGTATGGCATACGAGGTCGAACTTCCACCACTAGACATGATTGGATAATGTTAAATCCTTTTTTCGTACACGGTAATAAGGGCGAGCAAAATCTCGTTCAGTCTTTAGTAGACGAACATATACAAATGCATGGCATAGAGTTTACCTATATGCCTAGACATTATGTTAATAGAAAAACTGTTCTTAGGGAAGTAAGTACATCAGATTTTACAAAAACTTTTCCCATTGAAGGGTACATTGAAAATTATGAAGGATTTGGTGATAACCATAATTTGTTGACAAAGTTTGGAGTAAGGTCAACAGCAGAAATGAGTATTGTCATTTCTAAGGCAAGATTTCAGGAGTATATTGTACCGTTACTTCAGGATCAAGGTGGAGTAGGATTATCCAAAGATCCTGTAAGACCTTTAGAAGGAGATCTTATATATTTTCCTTTAGCTGATATTTTATTTGAAGTAAAGTATGTTGAGCATGAAGCAAACTTTTATCAGTTAGAAGAAAACTATTCATACACATTGAAATGTGAAGTATTTGAATATGAGGATGAGAAAATTGATACTGGTATCAAGGAAATTGATGATGATTTTGCAACCATTGGATACAATGCAACTCTAACACTTGTCGGTGTTGGAACTACTGCAACAGCAGAAACGTCATTGGTAAATGGTGGTATTCATCAAATAAAGATATTCAACGAGGGTACAGGATTTACGGGAGATCCTACAGTTCTCATATCTGCACCTAATGGTAGTGGTAGAAGAGCAACAGCAGTTGCTATCACTACTGATAATCCGCAGGGATCTAGATCCTTACATGAAATTAGGATTACTGATCCAGGTTTTGGTTATACATCACTACCAAGTGTAACTGTCACACCTACTGATGGTAAAGGTGGAAATGTTTCTATTGGTGTTGGTATTGCTACAACAGGTGCTGTTGGTATTATTACTATCACTAGTGGTGGTACAGATTACAATATACAACCAACTATTACATTCTCTGCAGCACCTTCAGGAGGTGTAACTGCAATAGGTACTGCAATTATATCTAATCGTAGTCTAACTGCAATTCAGGTTACTAATGCTGGATACGGTTATACTTTAGCACCATCTATAACTGTTGGTGCTGCAGGAACTATTGGTATAGGAACATTCCATTATGGTGATACGATTAAGGGAGTAGATACAGAAACTACTGCATATGCTACTTCTTGGGATGTTAGTACTGGAAAACTTACCGCTAAGAATCTTACTGGTAAATTTGCTATCAATGAAGTTCTTACTACCGTCGGTGTTGCTATCACTGCTTCATACCGCATAAATAGTGTGAACTACGACGATGACGACGCTTTTGAGGATAACCAAGAAATCCAGATTGAATCAGATGGAATTCTTGACTTCACAGAGCAAAACCCATTCGGTGAAGCATAATGTTTGGAAAATATTTCTACAATGAAACTATACGAAAGACGGTAATCGCCTTTGGTACTTTATTTAATGATATAACAGTAAAGCATAAGAACGATTCTACTGATGCTGTTATCAGTACTATAAAGGTTCCTATAGCATATGGACCTATACAGAAGTTTCTTGCTCGTGTAGAACAACAGTCAAACTTCAATCGTCAAGCAGCAATAACTTTACCTAGATTATCGTTTGAAATAATAAATTATCAATATGATCCTTCAAGGAAGGTAGCACCTGTAACTAAATTTTGTTTAGTACCCAATAGTAGTAAGAATAAAATTAAAAAGGTATTCATGCCTGTCCCATATAATATTGGGTTTAGATTAAGTTTTGCTACAAAGTTGCAAGATGACGCTTTGCAGATCTTAGAGCAAATACTACCATTTTTTCAACCAGCATATAATGTTACTCTTAATATGATAGAGGGTCATAATGAAACTAAGGATGTTCCATTTACACTAAATGACATAAACTTCCAAGATGAGTATGAAGGTGATTTTAGTGAAAGAAGAGCGATCATATATGATCTAGAATTTACAGCAAAAACATACTTCTATAATGAAGTTCCTACAGACGAAACTGGTGGAATTATCAAGCGTGTACAAATCGATTACTCTTCTGCTATTAGGGCACCAAGAGAAGTTAGATATGTTGTCACACCTACTGCTACAAAGGATTATAACTCAGATAAAACTGTTGCATTAACTGCTGTTTTTGAAACAGGTAAGACTTTGTTGAAAGTTAATAGTGGCGTAAACTTAGTGGTTGGTCAATATATTCAAATTAACAATGAAGTCATGAGAGTTGAAGAGAAAGACAATACTGATATTATTGTTGCTCGTGCTCAGTATAGGACTGCTGAACAGAAACATAGTAGTGGTGACAATGTAAACCTTATAAATGCTTCTGATCATGCACTTATAGAAGTGGGTGATGATTTTGGATTTGATAGTGATATTGAATTTTTCCAAGATTCTAAATTCTTTAGCCCTAGTCAGGGGAGTGATCAGTAATGGAAAAGTATGATGAGTTAGAAAAGGCAATGAACGTAAAGACTGAAATAGTCAAAGAGTCTGGTTGTACAACTCGTTCTTCTCATGCTAAAAAAATAAAATCTGGGGATGATCCTCAGAAAGATTATGAGTATTCTCGTGGACAACTATACAATCTTGTGGAGAAAGGTCAAGAAGCAATCAACGGTATTTTAGATGTAGCACAAGATAGTCAGCATCCAAGAGCATATGAAGTTGCTGGTCAACTTATAAAATCTGTTGGTGATGTAACTGATAAGTTATTAGATTTGCAAAAGAAAATGAGTGATTTGGATAAACCAACTGGAGTAACTAAGACAGTAAATAATGCCTTGTTTGTAGGTAGTACTTCTGATCTTCAGAAACTTATAAAGAAAGGTGTTCTAAATAATAAAGACTAAGACAAACTATTAGGTAAATGCCGAAGCGTTTAGGACAAATCGATACTAAGGATATTAACTACTATTCTGGTCAGGATAGGGATCCTAATACTGGTTTACCCAAAGGTCTGAAGTCACATTCTTCTGTTAAAAAAGATACTGGTGTTATGGATGAGTCACTACTAGGAAAAATAAGACAGACTCTTACTGGGGCAAGTTCTGAAATTAATGAATCAGTATCAGAAGATATCGTTCAACACGATAAGTTAGTAAAAGCAATTAGAAACTCGGAGACAAATAAGTTGACTAAAGCAAAATTATTATCAACTGCTGTTAAAGTTCGAGGATTGAAAAGTGAAGAAAAAGAAAAAGGTCTTGATGGTAAGAAATGTTGGAAAGGATATAGACTTGCTGGTACTAAAAAGAAAGGTGGTAAGACAGTTGATAACTGTGTGAAAAGTGAAGATATAGTTAATGAAAGATTGGGTGGTAAAGGTTACTCTAAGAAAGCCACTGGAGGTGGTGGTGACTGGGAAGACTCTGATAGAGGTGAAGGTAATAAGGCAACCAGAAGATCAGGTGGAACTGTAAAGGTAAAGAGTCCTACTTATCTTGCTTATATTAAGAATAAAAAGAAAGCAAAGGTGAGTGAAGGATCAGCATATGGTTTATGGAAAGGTGATGGTAAGAGGAAACTTCCTGGTGATAAAAAGAAGAAAGTTACCGAACAGGAACTCAAAGAGTACTCACCAAATGTAACCTACCAAGCAAAAGGTGGTAAGAAGTCTGGTAAGTTGGGTAAGTCTTCTGTTTATAGCCTTAGAGGGGATGATGAAAGTAAAAAGGATTTTAGAAAATCCCATACAAAAGATATTAAAGATGGTCTCGTGAAGAAAGAATCCTATGCTACTGCTAGGAAACCATCCGAATTGAAGAAGAAAGCAAAATTAGAAGCACTTTTACAACGTATAGAAGATCGTAAGAAAAAGCAGAAGGAGTCTGTCAAAGAAAGTAAATCGTACAAAGACTATATGGCAGATGTACAATCAGCTAAAGATAGAAAAAAATCGGTTCGAGATAGAAGAAAAGAAAGGGATGCAGCATTTGTAGATAGAGTAAAAAGTGGTATCAAGTTCTACGATAAAAAGGGATCTGGTAGAATTGTAAAGGGTAGAAAGGTTTATAGTTCTGCATCCGAAGGAGTTGTTCAGATAGCAAAGGCTGCTATGAATGTTGCTAAAAAAGCATTAGCAACTCAAGGTGGTGGTAAATTTGCTAAGAATACTAAGACAGGTTCTCAAACAGTTACACCAAAGAAAAAGGAAGATCCAAATAAGGAGAATCAACCAAATCCAGGAATAACTTCCACTACTAATACTAAAAAGAAATCAGGTGTAGTAGGTATTGCAACCCATATTGATGGTAAGAAAATTGCCAAAGGTGCAAAAAGTGCAGTAAAAGGATACACTGCAATGTTTGATGCTCCTAGTTCGGAAGGCGAAGTTTAGTAACTCTTTTTTATTATGCCAACTACAAATGATATTTACTTAGGTAATCCCAACCTAAAGAAAGCTAATACTGAAATTGAATTTACCCAAGAAAATATTGAAGAGTTTCTCAAGTGTAAAGAGGATCCAGTATATTTTGCATTAAATTATATTCAGATTGTATCTTTGGACCATGGTCTAGTTCCTTTCAAGATGTATCCATTTCAGGAGAAACTTGTAAAGAATTTCCATGCTCATAGATTCAATATTTGTAAGATGCCACGTCAGACTGGTAAATCTACAACTGTTGTATCATACTTATTACACTATGCAATTTTCAATGATAATGTCAACATTGCTATTTTGGCGAACAAAGCGTCCACGGCTCGAGATCTACTTGGCAGACTGCAACTCGCTTATGAAAATTTACCTAAGTGGATGCAGCAGGGTATAATAGCATGGAACAAAGGATCAATGGAGTTGGAGAATGGAAGTAAAATTATCGCAGCAAGCACGTCTGCATCTGCTGTCCGAGGCGGTTCCTATAATATCATCTTTCTTGACGAGTTCGCCTTCATTCCGAATCATATTGCTGAAGAATTCTTTGCCTCTGTTTATCCTACTATTAGCTCTGGTCAATCAACAAAAGTCATAATGGTTTCAACCCCTCACGGGATGAATCATTTTTATAGATATTGGCATGATGCTGAAAGAGGTAAGAATCAATATATTCCAACTGAAGTTCATTGGTCTGAAGTACCAGGTAGGGATGCTGTATGGAAAGAACAAACAATTGCTAACACTTCAGAACAACAGTTCAAAGTTGAGTTTGAATGTGAGTTCTTAGGATCTGTTGATACTTTAATAGCACCGTCTAAATTGAAAGCGATGGTCTATGAGGATCCAATAAAAAACAATGGACATTTGAATGTATATAAAGCACCAGAAAAGGGAAGAGATTATATCGTTACTGTAGACGTTGCAAGGGGTGTATCAAAGGATTATAGTGCCTTTGTGGTTTTTGATATTACAACTTTCCCATATGCAATTGTGGCAAGATATAAAGATAATGAAATCAAACCTATGTTATTTCCTTCGGTTATACATGATGTTGCACAAGCATATAATGATGCGTATGTATTGGTGGAAGTAAATGATATTGGAGATCAAGTAGCAGCTATTTTATTTTATGATCTTGAGTATGAGAACTTACTCATGGTTGCTATGAGAGGTAGAGCAGGTCAGATTGTGGGATCAGGATTCTCTGGTGTCAAAACTCAGTTGGGTGTCAAGATGAGTACGACTGTAAAGAAATTGGGTTGTTCTAACCTGAAGACTTTAATAGAAGAGGATAAACTTACAATTAGTGATTATGATATTATTTCAGAACTGACTACTTTTATCCAAAAGAGACAGTCATTTGAAGCAGAGGAAGGTTGTAATGATGACCTAGCGATGTGTCTGGTTATATTTGCATGGTTGGTAGCACAAGATTACTTCAAAGAGATGACTGACCAAGATGTCAGAAAACGCATCTACGAAGAACAAAAGAATGCTATTGAACAGGATATGGCACCATTTGGATTTGTATGTGATGGATTTGATGAAGAGTCTGAGATAGTCGATCAAAATGGTGACGTTTGGAAAACTGATGAGTATGGTGATAAAGGTGGTGGTATGGATATGGATTATATGTGGAATTATCAATGATCACCCCAAAATGTATAAGTGGTGAAAACTGTATAGCATACTCATCTACAGGATATCTTTTACCTTGTTGTTGGGCAGATCAAATAGATCGTAGATTAGAATTTTCCCAATTGTTACAGGATAAGTTTAAATTGGAAAATGTATCATCAGTAGATGATATAATTAGATCTGATGAATGGCAATCCTTTTATAGAGGATTATTAGAAGATCCTGACAATGCTCCTACAGTATGTAAAAATTATTGTAAGTCAGATTACAATAATAAAATTGAGATAGATGTATGAACCAAAAAGACAAATAAACATTGATCTTACTAATAAGTGTTCATTAGCATGTCCTGCATGTGATAGACAGAGATTAATAAAAGATAAGCAAAGAATAGTTGGTGGTGATATACCATTAGAATCAATGAATAAGTTGATTGATTACTTTGATCATCTTATATTTTGTGGACAGATATCTGATCCTACTCATCATGATAAATTTTCAGATATTATAAAATTATGTTTACAAAAGAAAAAAAGAGTAACAGTTGATGTAGCATCAACATTTAGGAAGAAATCATTCTATACAGGTCTTTTTCTCCTCTCAAAGGGAAAAGATATTGAATGGATATTTGGTATAGATGGGTTACCAAAGGACAGTCATAAGTATAGAATCAATCAAGATGGTCAGGAATTATATGAGATAATGAAAAGAGGATCTAAACTTGGAGCTAAATGTACGTGGCAGTATATTGTTTTTAACTATAATGAGAATGATATATCTGAGTGTGAGAAGATGGCAAAGGATATAAATGTAAAATTTAGAACAGTAATATCTTCAAGGTGGAAAGGTAATATGGAAATATATAAACCAGAGAAACAAGAATATTATATAACTCGTGGATTTTGAAAAAACCTTTGATTTAGATCATCTTATATTTACCGAAAGGAAATGTAGAACATGTGGTATTACAAAAGAATTACTTTCTGATTTTTATAGAACAAGAAGAAATAGAACTACACCATCAGCATATTCATACGAATGTAAAGACTGTACAAAAATTAGAATAAAGAATAAAAAGAGAAAACAATATCCAGAAATATATCCTGATTGGTAGGGTTCATGCAGGGTTTCCCCACTGTAAGCGGGTTTTTTTCTAAATATTAGTAGTCAAAAAAGTACGGTATCACGGGAGTTAGGATGGCACTACGATTATCATCTCCGGGTATTAGTGTAAGGGAAGTAGACCTTACTAGAGGTGGCGTTAATGCAAGCATTAATGTTGTTGCTGGTATTGCTGGACCTTTTCAAAAAGGCCCTGTCAACGAAGTTGTCAGGATCAATAACGAGAAGGAACTCATCGATGTATTCGGTGGTCCTGGTCCTAGTCTAACCGATTATCACTATGAAACTTGGTATGCTGCATCAAATTTTCTTTCATATGGTGGACAACTAGATGTTGTTCGTTCAGGTGGAGGAGCATCAATGGTCAACGCCAACGCAGCAGTTGGAGTTGCATCAACAGGAACATTAGTCATTGAAAATCTCGATGATTATAATAATAATGAATCCACTGCTACAGATTTTTACTGGGGAGCAAAAAACCCAGGGTCATGGTCGGAAAATCTAAAGGTCGCAATCATTGATAATGGTGGAGACCAAAGGATTTCTGGTATTCTAACATCAGTATGTGGCACAGGAACAAATACTTACACTACTAAACCTGTTGCTGTAGGTTATGCTGTAACTCAGAGATTGAGTGGTACAAGCATTGGTATTGGAACAACAGGAGCATATGGAACACATGATTACCTAAAAGGCATCATAACTGGTGTAGGTAATAGTTTCATTGATGTCAAGGTTGTATCAACAGTTATTGCAGGAGTCGAAACTGCAACAACATATCAGGAAAACTCAAAACTTGAGTTCAAGGCAGGATCTGACGGTGAACATACTACTATTGGTATCTCATCAGTAGCAGCAACCGATCCATGGAAACTTACTGGAACAGCAGCACTATCAGATTGGTATAATCAGCAAAACATTTTAACTGGATCTGGAGACGGTGGAACCGATCAGATTACTTTGAAATGGAAATCTATACTACCAAAACCTCAAGATAACTCATATGTTACTACTAGAGGTGGATCTGCTGATGCTGTAAACGTTGTTGTTATTGATGGTGACGGTGATATAACAGGAAATACTGGAGCACTTTTAGAAAAATTCGGTAATCTTTCTAAAGCACAAGATGCTGAAGGATCTCCTAATAAAAACATCTACTATAAAGATGTTATTGCTAATGAGTCTGAGTACATTTATGCTGGATTGTCTCCTGTAAATGCTGCTGATTCTTTCCATAACACTGCACCTAAAGCAAGTGGATTTAGTAGTGGAGTCACACCAATTACTACATCAGTAGGTGCTTGGGGACAAAATGGTAAGAATACTAAGTTCAATTACATTGGTAATACGGTCTATACACTTAAGGGTGGTAAAGATTACGGTGGAACAGTTGGAAACTTTGCTGCAGATTTAGGAGATACTCTTACTGCATATGATAAGTTAGGAGATAAAGTAAACTCTGATATTAGGTTCCTACTGCAAGGTAGTGCATCTGGTACAGAATCAGTTGAACAGGCAAAGGCACAGAAATTAATATCAATTTGTGAAAATAGAAAGGACTGTGTAGCATTCATTTCACCTAACCGTGATTCAGTTGTGAATGTTTCTAGTTCTGCGGATCAACTGTCTAATGTGCTTTCATTCTTTGCACCATTAGCATCATCTTCTTATGCAGTGTTCGATAGTGGTTATCAATACTTCTATGATCGCTTCAATAAGAGATTTGCTTACATTCCTCTATCATCAGATGTAGCAGGTTTATGTGTAAGAACAGACAGAGATCAGTTCCCATGGTTCTCACCAGCAGGAACATCTAGAGGTTCATTAGCACATTCAGTAAAATTAGCATTCAATCCTGGTCAAGAAGACAGGGATAGATTGTATTCTTCAAGGATAAACCCAGTTATTTCCTTACCTGGATCTGGAATCATCCTTTACGGTGATAAGACCGCACTCTCATATCAGTCTGCATTTGATAGAATCAACGTAAGAAGACTCTTCATCACTGTAGAAAAGGCAATTGAAAGTGCAGCAAATGCACAACTCTTTGAACTCAACGATGCAGGTACACGAAGCAATTTCGTGAACATCGTTGAACCATTCCTAAGAGATGTACAATCTAAGCGAGGAGTTACAGACTTCTTACTTGTTTGTGACGAAACAAACAACACACCAGATGTGATAGACCGCAATGAATTCGTTGCTGACATCTTCTTGAAGCCAGCAAGGTCGATTAACTTCATTGGACTCACATTTGTGGCAACAAGAACAGGAGTTTCATTCTCCGAAGTCGTAGGCACCGTTTGATCTAGGAGGAACAACTAACAATGGATAAAAACGTTTTTTCAATTCCCAATAACACTCGAACAATCGATGACTTCAAGTCACGATTGATTCAGGGTGGTGCACGTCCTAATCTCTTTGAGGTTGAGATGGCATTTCCTTCTGAAGATATTTTCCCTGATATTGGGGACACTACTTTCAGAATGATGATTAAAGGAGCACAACTTCCAGCATCTAATATTGCTGAAGTTGTAGTTCCTTTCAGAGGTCGTCAGCTGAAAGTCGCTGGTGACAGAAGATTTGACCCATGGACAATCACTGTAATTAATGATGGTGATTTCAAACTTCGTGAAGCATTTGAAAAGTGGGCAAACTTTATCACTAAAGTATCTGACGGATCAGGAACAATCAATCCTAATGATTATCAGTCAAACTGGATTGTAAACCAACTCGGAAGAGCAAAGTTCACTGAAGGTCGTTCTATCGACAGTGATTCTGAACTACCAGTTCTTAGAAGGTACCTTATGAAAGGTTGCTGGCCAAGTACTGTTGCTCCAATTGAACTTTCATATGACACTGCAGACACTATTGAAGAGTTTCAGGTAGTCATGCAAGTTCAGTATTGGGAAGCATATCAAGGTAGTGGCTCACAGGGTGGAGCATCTGTGGTATAATAAATAAGTGTATATTAGGTAAAAGATTGATATGGCAAAGCTTTTTGGATTCTCGATTGAGGATGAAGAAAAGAAGTCGAAAGGTGTAATTAGCCCCGTTCCTCCGAATAACGAGGATGGGGCTGACTACTACCTTTCTTCTGGTTTTTACGGTCAGTATGTAGATATTGAAGGGGTATTTAAAACTGAATTCGATATCATTAAAAAATATCGTAATATGTCATTGCACCCTGAGTGTGATACCGCAGTAGAACATGTTGTAAATGAAGCAATAGTTTCCGATTTAAACGATAGTCCTGTAGAAATAGATCTAGACAATCTGAATGCAAGTAATAGTTTAAAAAATATTATACGTGACGAGTTCAAATATGTAAAGGACTTACTTGGATTCGATAAGAAGGCACATGAAATATTCCGTAACTGGTATGTTGATGGAAGATTATATTATCACAAGGTTATCGATCTTAAAAAACCAGAATTAGGATTAGAAGAAGTTAGATATATTGATCCCCTCAAGATCAAGTTGATGAGGATTAGACCTAAAGATGATCATAAGAAGTATGAAGTAAGACCTAGTGGGTCTATTGGAGAAGCAGCTCCAATGAAAGATACTGAGATTGTAGAGTTCTATACATATTACCCCCAAGGAACTGCACAGAAGTTTGGTACTATTGCAGGTAAAGGAATAAAAATTGCTAAAGATGCAATCGTACATTGTTCCTCTGGATTGGTAGATAGAAATAAGCATATTGGTTTATCATACTTACATAAGTCAATCAAGGCACTCAATCAGTTACGTATGATTGAGGACTCTCTTGTTATCTACAGACTATCAAGAGCACCTGAAAGAAGAATATTCTACATTGACGTTGGTAATCTTCCTAAAATTAAAGCGGAACAATACTTGCGTGATGTGATGAGTCGTTACAGGAACAAACTTGTATACGATGCACAGACTGGTGAGATCAAGGATGACAAGAAGTTTATGTCTATGATGGAAGACTTCTGGTTACCTAGACGTGAAGGTGGTCGTGGAACAGAAATTACAACACTTCCTGGTGGACAGAACTTAGGTGAACTTACAGACGTAGAGTATTTCCAGAAGAAATTATATCGCTCACTCAATGTACCTGAGTCAAGAATAGGTGCAGATGGTGGATTTAACTTAGGTAGATCATCTGAGATCTTGCGTGATGAACTTATGTTTAGTAAGTTTGTTGGTCGTTTGAGAAAGCGTTTTTCTGCTGTATTCTTAGATCTACTTAAGACTCAACTTATACTCAAGAACATCGTTAGCCCAGATGATTGGGAGAAGATGGCAGAGCATATACAGTTTGATTACTTATATGACAATCACTTTGCTGAACTCAAAGATACTGAGTTGATGAATGAGCGTTTGAATTTAATGGTACAGATTGAACCATACATCGGTACGTACTATTCAAGAGATTTTGTTAAGCGTAAAATATTACGTCAGACAGAAGAGGAAATTATTGAGATGGAGACTGAGATGGAAGAGGAGAATGCAACAGGTGTTGGAGTTCCTCTTGAAACTCAGAATCAAATGATGCAAGGAATGATGGATCAGGATCTAGGTGCACAACCAAAAGACCCAACTCCAGATGAAAAAAGTACTCAGTCTCCAGGGATTGATATAAAGAAAGCGAAGATCTAGTTATAAATAGATTTATTACAACTTTTTTAATATGGATTCTACAGAACTAGTGGATATGATGATTGATGGTGCTACCCCAACAGAGGTACAAGATAAGATCACAGATCTTTTGTACGCTAAGTCTGTTGAGAAAGTTGATGCGATGAAACCAGAGGTCGCACAAGGACTCTTTGGTGACCAACCTGAAGTAGAACCTGAAGTGAACGCTGAAGTTGAACAAGAACCCACAACGGAAACAGAAGAATGAGTGCATCACAACCATTATCATTAGTCACCGATCATGGTGAGTTATCTAGTGCTAATGCAACATCTGCAGTCACTGGAGCGAAGACCATTAAGTCTGGTGTACTCTACGTGGTATGTTCAGATGCTAAATCAGCAGGTAACATCGCTGTTTGCAACACCGCAAATCAAACAGGTGTCGGATCTTTTCATGTAGCGAAAGGGGACTCCTTCTTATATCGTTATGGACATCCAAAAAATTCTTCAGTATCAGCAATAAGTAAAGCAGCGGCTGCTGTTCTAACTATTGATCGGACTGATAGTAAAATTGAAGTTGGTGATTATGTTACATTGACAGGAGCAGCAGTAGGTGCATGGAATACACTTATTGCTCATGTAGAAGTTACTGCTAAGTCAGCACCACAACAGTGGAATGAGTATAAGCAAACTATTACAGTTAATGCCAATAGTTCTGCACTAGCAGATTTTACTGGTACTGCGACATTATCTAAGTCGGTGATTTTTAGACTAGCACCTGAAACTGCTTCAGGATGCACATTACGTTTACACGAGGTAGGAATAGGATGAAATTAATCTCAGAAGAAATCGAAGCAGTAGAGGTTCTTACCGAAGAAAAAAACGGCAAGAAAACTCTGTATATTACAGGACCATTTCTGCAAGCAGAGGTGGTGAATCGTAATAAACGATTCTATGGATTAGATACGATGATCAAAGAAGTAAGTCGTTATAACGAATCCTTTACTAATAAGGGTCGTGCCCTCGGTGAGTTAGGTCATCCAGATGGTCCACAAATAAATCTTGATCGTGTTTCACATAAAATCGTCTCTCTTACTCAAGAGGGAAATAATTTTATGGGTAAAGCACAAATCCTATCAACCCCAATGGGTAAGATCGCAGAATCTCTTCTAAAAGAAGGTGTCAAACTTGGCGTTTCTTCTAGAGGAATGGGTTCAATTCAAAATGTTGACGGTGTAAATCACGTCGGTGAAGACTTCATGCTTGCCACTGCTGCTGACATTGTAGCAGATCCAAGTGCACCAGATGCTTTCGTAGATGGCATCATGGAAGGTAAGGAATGGGTATGGGAAGGAAGCGTTTTGCGTGAAATGCGTTGCAACGAAGTTAAGAAGTCTATAAATAACTTAGTAGATCAGGAAATCTTAGAGGCAAACAAGTTGCGTCTCTTTGCAGACTTCTTATCTAACTTATAAATAATAATATTATTAACACAATTCTAGGTACTCTCGGAAATCCAAATGACCGATAATAAAGAACTACATGAGATGGACAATCAGGTAACTAAGGGTGCTAAACCAGCAGATCCAATGCCAAAGGCTCCGTCCTACGTCCCAGACGCAGGTGCGGTTGAAGATCTTGGTGGTCCAACTCCTCAGAATGCCAAACCTACTGACAACAGTAATAAGCTAAAAACTCCATCCGCAAAATTCGCCCAAACGGGTGACCCGCAGACGAAAGGTGCTGCTGGTGCAACAACTCTTCCTGGTCCTGCTGCTATCAAATCCTCTGGATATGGTAACGGTGCTAACGAAGAAGTTGAAACTGATGAGACTATAGTCTCTGAAGGAGAAGCAACTGAGGAATCGGTTATTCAAGAAGAAGAATTAGATCTTTCACAAGATGTACAGGCACTTCTTGAAGGCGAAGAACTTTCCGAAGAGTTTCAAGAAAAAGCAAAGACTGTCTTTGAGGCAGTTGTTAAAACCAGAATTGCAGATGCTAAGGCTGCAATGACTGAAAAGTTTGATGCTAGACTCGTCGAAGACGTGGAAGCAATCAGAACAGAATTAACTGAAAGAGTTGATTCATACTTAGATTACGTTTGCAATGAGTGGATCAATGAGAACACTCTACAAGTGCAAACTGGAATCAGAGACGAACTCTCTGAGTCCTTCATGACTGGTCTCAAGGGACTTTTTGAAGAACATTATGTAGAAATCCCTGAAGAAAAATACAATGTGCTTGAGGCTATGGTCGAGAAATTAGATGAAATGGAGACCAAACTCAATGAGCAGATTGATAGTAACGTTGTTCTAACGAAGCGTTTATCAGTATCTGTCTCAGACAACATCCTCGATGAGGTATGTGAGGGTCTTGCACTTTCCCAAAAGGAAAAGATTGCAGGTCTTGCTGAAGGTGTTGAGTTTGAAAGCGAAGAACAGTACCGTGGAAAACTGTCTACTCTAAGAGAAACATATTTCTCAAAGAAACCAGTAGCAGAATCCCAAGAGGTTATCTCTGAAGATGCTCCTGTTGAGCAGGAATCTCCAAGAATGGAATCTTACATCAGAGCTCTTAACCAGTTCAACTAAATTAACTAAAACTTATTTCCCCTAAAGGAAGACAAACATGTTTAATTCTTCTCAATTGCAGAAGAAGTGGCAACCCCTCCTAGAAGCAGAAGGAATCGATAAGATTCAGGATACTCATAGGAAAGCGGTTACTGCCCAACTTCTAGAAAACCAAGAGAGATTTTTAAAGGAAGAGCGTGCGTTCTTGACAGAAGCACCTCCTACAACATCATTAGGTGGTGGTGGAGCATCTGCAGGTACTCCAGGTTTCAGTGGTGGATCTACTGATGCTGGTCCTGTTGCTGGTTTCGACCCCGTTCTAATCAGTTTGATTCGTCGTGCAATGCCTAACTTGGTGGCATACGACCTTGCTGGTGTTCAGCCGATGAATGGTCCTACTGGACTAATCTTCGCAATGAGAACCAGATACGACAATCAGTCTGGAACAGAAGCATTCTTCAACGAACCAGATTCTGCCTTCTCTGCTCAAGACGATAATGCATCTCTTGCACAGGGCGACTATGCACTAAACACAGTTGACGGTGGAACTGACGTTGGTTTCGGTACAACTGCACAGTCTGGTACTAACCCTTCAATCCTTAACGGTGGTGCTGCTAACGCATACAACACTGGACAAGGTTTTGATGCAACAGCTCTTGAATCATTAGGAGACGCTGCTGGTAATGACTTCCGTGAGATGTCATTCAGCATCGAGAAGGTTACCGTTGCTGCTCGCTCAAGAGCACTCAAGGCAGAGTACAGTTTAGAACTTGCTCAAGACTTGAAGGCAATCCACGGTTTAGACGCTGAAGCTGAACTAGCAAATATCCTTTCAACAGAGATACTTGCTGAGATCAACAGAGAAATCATCCGTACAATCTACAAGGTTGCAAGACCTGGTGCTCAGACAAACACTGCGAACACTGGTATCTTCGACTTAGACGTTGACTCTAACGGAAGATGGATGGTTGAGAAATTCAAGGGAATGATGTTCCAACTTGAAAGAGATGCCAACGCAATCGCACAAGAAACTCGTCGTGGAAAGGGTAACATACTCCTTTGCTCTGCCGACGTTGCTTCTGCACTTGCTGCTGCTGGACAGTTGGATTATACACCTGCACTATCTGCAAACTTAACAGTTGACGATACAGGTAACACATTCGCTGGAGTTCTTAACGGACGCTTCAAGGTCTACATCGATCCTTTCGCTGCTAACCTAAGTGCTGATCAGTACTATGTAATGGGTTATAAAGGTTCTTCACCTTATGACGCTGGACTGTTCTACTGCCCATACGTTCCTCTACAGATGGTTCGTGCAGTTGGTCAGGACACATTCCAACCAAAAATTGGATTCAAGACTCGCTACGGCATGGTTTCTAACCCATATGCTGAAGGCACAACTCAAGGTCTTGGACGCATTACTGCTGGTTCTAACCGTTACTACAGACGTGTTAAGGTACAAAACCTCATGTAAGCGAGATGCTTATATTTCTTACGAGAGACTCCTTTTAGGGGTCTCTTTTTTTATGTTATAATAACTATGACTGACAAACATCCAAATGGTTATACTAAGGAGATGATCAGGGAGATTCTTGGTACATCATGTCCAGAGTGGGATGAAAATTATGAGACTGGTAATCAATTAAGAAGAAGAAAAGGTAATGAGATGAGAGCAGGGTTGAGACCTTATCCAAAGTATCCATCAAAGGAGTCAAGGATAGCAGACACTTCAGGTATGTTTGATGAGAATGGACAATATGTTTACCCTGAAGGTAGTGGATTTAATTGGGTGGAGAAATGTGATCCTAAT
>Ga0163179_10000428_pt1 | contig 30544 bp, 41 predicted proteins | sample AtlANTMetagenome_FD_109643 | JGI IMG/M metagenome (GOLD analysis project Ga0163179, IMG submission 109643) | Marine eukaryotic phytoplankton communities from the Atlantic Ocean - Atlantic ANT 2 Metagenome | ecosystem: Environmental > Aquatic > Marine > Oceanic | place: North Atlantic Ocean...
TACCGTTGAAAACTAAGTTTATTTCAAAAGTGAATTAAGGTGATTTTCTTTGGTTTATTAGAACTATGTAAATTATATTCAAAGAATTAATTATGGCTCGTACACAGAAAATAGGAATTGTTGTTAGTAATAAAATGGATAAAAGTATCGTTATAACAACAGAAACAAGGTATAAACATAATTTATACGCAAAAATTATGAAGAAAACTAAACATTATATTGTTCATGATCCAGAAAATACTTGTAATGTTGGGGATACTGTTTTAGTTGAAGAGCATCCACCATTGAGTAGTAAAAAACGCTGGATTTTTAAAACAATCGTTAAATAAAAATAAGCATGTCATAATAATATTCATGATACAACCTCAAACTCAATTAATAATTGCGGATAATACGGGTGCGCGTAAAATTATGTGTATTCGAGTTCTTGGCGGCAATAAAAAATATGCCAGTGTTGGCGATATTATTATTGGTGTTGTTAAAGAATCTTCACCACGTATGCTGGTTAAACGTTCGGACATTGTTCGTGCTGTTGTAGTACGTACTCGTAAAGGAATTTCACGAAAAAATGGAACCTGTATCCGATTTGATGATAATGCCGCGGTTCTAATTAATGCACAAAACAATCCAAGGGGAACTCGCGTTTTCGGCCCTATTGCTCGTGAAATTCGGGATCGAAATTTTACACGAGTTGTTTCTTTAGCACCGGAGGTTTTATAGTTTTAGTTATATTCAATATGAAATTAAAAATAGGCGATAATGTAAAAGTTATTTCAGGAAATGATAAGGGAAAGTTTGGTAAAATTAAAAAGATTGTTAAATCGGCCTTAACGGTTGAAGGTATAAATATTAGAACTAAGCATATAAAACCTTTGACAAAAGAAAAATCAGGTGAAATTCTTCAAAAAGAAACACCAATAAATATTTCAAATGTTTTATTATGTGATTCTGATAATATTGCGAGTCGTTTTTATATAGTTAAAAACGGAAAAGAGAAAGAAAGATTTTCAAAAAAAACTGGTAAAAAAATTTAATAAATTAATGGTAGTAAAATTTAGAAGTGTATATAAAGAGAAAATTATAGGTTCTTTGTATAAGTCTTTAAATTGTACAAATATTCACCAAGTTCCAAAATTAATAAAAATAAAAATTAATCGTGGACTTGGGTTATCCGCCCAAAATAGTGCCGTTTTAAAAAAAACAATCGACGAATTTCGAATTATTAGTGGGCAACAACCGGTAACAACATTTGCTCGAAATTCAATAGCAAGTTTTAAAATTCGTGAAGAAATGCCTTTAGGGGTAACAGTTACTTTACGTGGGGATAAAATGTATTCGTTTTTAGATCGTTTTATAAATATAGCATTACCTCGGTCTCGTGATTTTCAAGGTTTAAATCCTAAAGGATTTGATAAATTTGGAAATTATACTGTAGGGTTAACTGAACAACTACTTTTTCCCGAAATAAGTTATGATTCAGTTGATCAAACCCGAGGTTTTAATATCACATTTGTTACGAATGCAAAAACTCGTGAAGCTGGTTCGATGTTGTTGCGTGAGTTCGGTTTACCCCTTCGGGAAAAAATTTAAAGGTAATAACAATAACTTTGTATTTATGGTTAATGATGTGATTTCAGATATGTTAACTCGCATTCGTAATGCTAGTAAGGTAAAACACCATTTAGTTCAGGTACCGTTTACAAAAATGACTCGGGCAATCGCTATTGTTTTAAAGGAAGAAAACTTTATTGAAGATTTTCAAGAATTTTCTGAGAACCATCGAAAATTCTTATTAATTTTATTAAAATATAAGGGGAAAGGTCGAAATCAACAACCTGCTATTACAACTTTAAAACGAATAAGTAAACCGGGGTTACGTGTCTATTCAAATGTTAAAGATTTGCCTATTGTTTTAGGAAATTTTGGTGTTGCGTTAGTTTCAACATCAAAAGGTGTCATGACAAATTTTAAAGCAGCCAAACAAGGTATTGGTGGAGAAATTTTATGTTACATTTGGTAGTCATCTTAAAAAATATATTACGTTATGTCACGTATCGGAAAACTTCCAATTACATTGCCGAAAGGTGTTACTCTTAAGGTTATTGATAATTTGGTTTATATTAAAGGTCCTCTTGGTGAATTAACCCGTCAAATCCCTCCAGAAATTTTTGTTCAAGTAAAAGAGGAACAAGTGTTTATTTCAATTAATGATGATTCAAAAAAAACTCGTGCTTTACATGGTTTAATGCGAACATTATTAAATAATATGGTAATTGGTGTTGATAAAAAATTTGAAATTGATCTTCAATTAAAAGGTGTAGGTTATCGTTGTCAATCAGCAAAAGACAAAATTACTTTAAGTTTAGGGTATAGTCATCCAATAATTCTTCCTCTTCCTGTTGGTGTCGAAGTTATAGTTGACGCGAATACTAATATTAAAGTATTAGGAATTGATAAAGAAGAAGTTGGTTTTATCGCATCAAAGATTCGCTCGTATCGCCCGCCGGAACCATATAATGGGAAAGGTGTTCTGTATAAAGGTGAAGTTATTCTTAGAAAAGCCGGTAAAGTTGGTAAAAAATAGAATTTGTTTCATTTGTAAGATTTATGGTTCAAGAAAAAAATACAAATCGTTCCAATAATCGTTCTACGACCAATTGGGTACGGAAAGTTGTTAAAGTCCGCCGTATTACAAAGGTTGTAAAAGGGGGTAAAAAATTACGTTTTGGTGCACTCGTTATCATTGGTAATGAAAAAGGATTAGTGGGTGTAGGTGTTGGAAAAGCGGATGATGTTGTAGAAGCGGTTAAAAAGGCAGCAAATGATGGGCGACGTAATCTGATTTTGGTTCCATTAACGAAAACTTTTAGTATTCCACATATTGTTCTAGGTCAATTTGGAGCGTCAAATGTTCTTTTAAAACCAGCAAGTGCTGGATCGGGTGTTATTGCTGGTGGTTCTGTTCGGATATTACTTGAAGCTGCAGGTGTTCAGAATATTATGGCAAAACAATTAGGATCTAATAATCTTTTAAATAATGCTCGAGCAACAGTTTGTGCTTTAAAAGCTTTAAAAACCTTGAAATAATTTTCTGTGTTGTTGTTTAATAAAAACAAAAATTCATGGGTTTCAACTCTTTAAACAATGTTTCCCGGACTCGTAAAAATTTAGTAAATAGAATTCTATTTACTTTAGGAATCATTTTTTTTGCTCGTTTAGGTACATTTATACCTATCCCTGGTATTGATCAAAATTATTTATACAGAGAATTACAAAATAGTCCTATACTTAACTTTTTTAGTTCGTTTTCACAAGGGGATTTCTTCGTTCTAGGTCCATTTACGTTAGGTATCTTACCTAATATTAATGCGTCTATTACAATGCAACTATTAACCTCAATCTCACCGTCATTACAAAGATTACAAAAAGATGAGGGCTTAACTGGACAAAGAAAAGCGGCGCAATACGTTCGGTATGTTACTGTTATAATTGCTTTTATCTATGGTTTAATAATAGCCATTTTTTTAAAACCGTTTGTGTTTGGTTGGAATTTTAGTGAAGCTTTGAAAATTGCCATTACTTTAACAACGGGTGCAGTAATTATTTTATGGCTAAGTGAAATTATTAGCGAAAAGGGGATAGGAAATGGAACTTCATTGTTTATATTTGTAAATATAAGTTCCGCATTACCCAAAACATTAAGCAATTTTACCACAGGGGTTCCAACCTTTATCTCAAAACTAGGTCTCGGTCTTCTATTTAGTCTAGGTCTATTAAGTATTGTTATTGTTCAAGGGGCTTTGCGAAAAATAGATTTGCTTTCAGTTAAATCCTTATTACGCGAACAAACAAATAGACAAAGCAGTTATTTACCATTTAGGCTAAATCCAAGTGGTATAATGCCTTTAATTTTTTCTTCAGGATTATTAAATGTTTTAATGGTAGGTATTAATAAAATTACTTTTTTGCAAGGGTTCGCTAATTTTTCAAATGTGATTTATACCGTTGGGTATTTTATTCTGACACTTTTCTTTAGTTATTATTATTCGACTATTGCAATAAAGCCGCGAGATTTAGCAGATAATTTAAAAAAGATGAATTTTACAATAACAGGAATTAAACCCGGATTAGCTACTATGCGATTTTTACAAGAAACATTAAGTCGTTTAGCTTTATTAGGTGGGTTATTCCTTGCAATTATTGTTACAATACCAAGTCTTTTGGCTTTTTTTAGTCCTATTGTTAAAGGATTTGGAATAACATCTTTAATTATTTTGGTAGGAGTCGCCGTTGATTTAAGTCGTCAAATTCGTTTTTATCTGATATCAGAGGCTTATGATACTATAAGTTTATAGAAATTCTAAAGGATTTGGTATATTTGTTTGTGATTTTTAACAATCATTGTCAATTCATTATTTATTTAAAATTATGAAAGTTCGTCCATCGGTAAAAAAAATGTGTCCAAAATGTCGAATTATTCGTCGTTTTGGTATTATTCGAGTTATTTGTACAAACCCGAAACATAAACAACGTCAGGGTTAATTAATTATTAAGTAATAGGAGAAAAAAGTGGTTCGTATTTCCGGTATTGATTTACCTAATTCAAAAAGAATAGAATATGCACTCACACGTGTTTTTGGAATAGGGTTGACGTCTTCACGTTCTATTTTAGCTCTTGCTCAAATAGATCCAAATAAACGTACAAATACACTTGGTGATACTGAGGTAATAGCGTTGCGTGAAGTTATTGAGGAGAACTGTAAAGTTGAAGAAGATTTACGCCGTCAAATTAAACAAAATATTGTTCGCTTATCACAGATTAATTGTGTAAAAGGACGACGTCATCGGCAAAATTTACCGGTCCGTGGACAACGAACCCGGACTAATTCGAGAACGCGGCGGGGTGCGCGTCTAATATAACGTCACTAAATTAAATTTTTTTAGGAAATATTTCGTATGGGAGCAAAAATTAAACGAGCAACAAAGAAACAAAAAAAGAATATTGTATCTGGTATTGTACACATTAATTCAACTTTCAATAATACTATAATTACAATTACCGATTTATCAGGGGATACTATTGCATGGTCTTCTGCGGGGAGTGTGGGATTTAAAGGTGCTCGAAAAGGAACGCCTTTTGCTGCTCAAACAGCTACTGAAGCTGCATCCGCTACCGCTATTGATCAAGGTTTACGTAAAGTAGAAGTCTTAGTAAGAGGTCAAGGTTCTGGTCGTGAAACATCGGTCCGTGCATTAGAAGTTATAGGGCTTGATATTGTGTCAATTAAAGATATTACACCAATACCTCACAATGGGTGCCGCCCACCAAAACGGCGACGTGTTTAAAAATTTGTTAAAAGATGATACAACAATTTCAATTTGAGAAAGTTGAGTCGTATTCTAATGATATTGGAGAACAAACTGCCCGGTTTTTACTCAATGGATTAGTACCAGGTCAAGGATTAACGATCGGTAATACATTACGCCGTGTCTTATTAACCGAATTAGAAGGAACAGCCATTACTGCTGTTCGAATAAACGGGATAAATAATGAATTTGCCACAATTCCCGGTGTTCGTGAAGATGTTTTAGAAATCTTATTAAATTTAAAACAAATAAAGTTTAAAGGTCTAATTGATGTTCCTTTTTTAACACACATAAGTTTACAGGGTCCCCAAATAGTAATAGCGTCAAACATTAATTTACCCAAAGATTTAAGTTTACTTAATCCGAATCACTATATTACAACTATTTCAGAACAAATTAATATAGAATTGGATTTAAAAATTGAATCGAGTACTGGTTATCGTATTGTTAAGGAAAATTCTCAAAATCATTCCTTTAACTTTTTAACAATTGATTCAATTTTTACTCCTGTAAAAAATGTGAATTATCAAATTAAAGAATTCTATCGGGCGGATGAAAAGGCAACTGAGATTTTAGATCTTGAAATTATTACAAATGGTAGTATAACACCAAATGATGCTTTGAATAAAGCCGCACAATTATTACAAAAACTCTTTGGATCCTTAATTATTGATGAATCAACTACTCTGCCTATTCATCAGGTAGAAACAGAATTAGATATTTTAATTGAAGAATTACAACTTTCGGTTCGAGCATATAATTGTTTGAAACGTGTCAATATAAAAACGATTGATGATTTAGTTCAATATTCAATAAAAGAATTAAAAGAAATAAAGAATTTCGGTCAAAAATCCGCTAACGAAGTAGTTGAAAAATTACAAGACAGATTTAATATATGTTTACTTTAATAGTCTCTTATAATGAAAAATAGTTTTGTACCGTTAGCAAATGCTAATAATAAAAAATGGTATGTAATTGATGCAAAAGGAAAAACATTAGGTCGCGTTTCCACACTTATTGCAACAATTCTAATTGGTAAACATAAAACAATTTATAATCCTGCTTTAAATTGTGGAGATTATATAATTGCAATAAATGTGCAAGATATTAAAGTTTCGGGTAAAAAGGCACTACAAAAAAAGTATCACCGGCATTCAGGACGCCCCGGTAGCTTAAAAATCGAAACTTTTGAAAAACTTCAAGAACGTATCCCCGAAAAAATTTTAGAAATTGCAGTAAAAGGTATGTTACCAAAAGGAGCTTTAGGTCGAAAACTTTTTAAAAATTTAAAGGTTTACAAAGGAGAATCACACCCCCACATATCCCAAAATCCTCAATTATTAATATAAAAATAATTCTATGGTAATTGATACAACAAAAAACCCTCGACTAGCATTAGCCATAGGTCGTCGAAAAGAAGCTACAGCAATTGTTCAAATTTATAATCTGGAACCAACGGAAAATTCAGAAATATTAATTAATAATTATTTAGCGGAAGTCTTCTTACAATTTAATGCCACTTATTTAAATTCGCTTTACTTAGGTCTATCTTTATTAAATTTAGAAAAAAATTATAAAATTGTTATTAAAACACGCGGAGGAGGACTAACTGGTCAAACAGGTGCTATCCAACTCGGTTTAGCTCGTGCCTTATGTCAAATTGATCCTAATTATAGGATGACATTAAAATTAGCCGGTTTATTAACACGCGATTCACGCAAAGTTGAACGCAAAAAGTATGGTTTGAAAAAAGCGCGAAAAGCTTCACAATATTCAAAGCGTTAATTACAATAAAAATTCATAATTACATTAATATTATGCCAAAACGAGATATACACCCTAAATGGTATGAAAATTCGGAGGTATATTGTGATGGACAATTGGTATATACCGTTAGTTCAACAAAAGAAATTATAAATGTCGATATTTGGTCAGGGAATCACCCATATTATACGGGATCCAAAAAATTACTAGACACAGAAGGGCGTGTTGATCGGTTTATGAAAAAATACAATTTAGAGAATAAATTAAATTAAAAATTATTACCATGCCTACCATACAACAATTAATTCGTACAAAAAGAAAATCACTTAAAAAGAAAACTAAGTCGCCTGCTTTAAAAAATTGTCCACAACGTCGGGGTGTTTGTACTCGTGTTTACACCACGACACCTAAAAAACCCAACTCCGCAACACGTAAAGTTGCTCGTGTGCGTTTAACATCCGGATTCGAAGTTACAGCATATATACCAGGAATTGGGCATGAATTGCAGGAACATGCTTCGGTTCTTATAAGGGGAGGGCGTGTGAAAGATTTACCTGGTGTCCGCTATCATATTATTCGTGGAACCTTAGATAGTGGTGCAGTTAAAAATCGTACACAAGGACGTTCAAAATATGGTGTTAAAAAGCCTAATCCTTAGTTTCACGTATTTCGTAAATAATTAAAACAGTTTTAATATGTCTCGTAGGAAAATTATTAAAAAACGGTTTCCTTCACCTGACCCAGTTTATAACAATTATCTGGTTAGTATTTTAGTATCCCGTTTAATTAAAAATGGTAAAAAAACTTTGGCTCAAAATATTGTCTGTGATGCGCTTGAAATTATTGCTTACAAAATGGAAACCGATCCTATCGAAATTTTTGAAAAAGCAGTAAAAAATGTTACACCACTTGTTGAAGTAAAAGCCCGTCGTTTTGGCGGGGCGACCTATCAAGTGCCTATGGAAGTAACAAGTTTTCGCGGAGCTAATTTAGCATTACGCTGGATTGTAAAAGCTTCACGGAATCGAACAGGAAAAACAATTGCACTAAAATTAGCATCCGAATTAATGGATGCATCAAAAAGTTCAGGTGATGCAATTCGAAAAAAACAAGAAACGCATAAAATGGCTGAGGCAAATAAAGCCTTTGCACATTTTCGCTATTAACAAAGAACAAGTATATTTATACTTAATAACTACACAAAAGATTAAAAGAATAAAACTAACTTATGGCTCGCGATAAATTTGAACGTAATAAACCACATATTAATATTGGAACAATTGGTCATGTTGATCACGGAAAAACAACATTAACTGCTGCTATTACCATGACTCTTGCTCTAGGAAATGAAAGTACTGCAAAAAATTATGAGGACATTGACGCAGCACCTGAAGAACGTGCACGTGGTATTACAATTAATACAGCTCACGTCGAATACGAAACTGAAAATCGTCATTATGCACATGTAGATTGTCCTGGTCACGCGGATTATGTAAAAAATATGATTACTGGTGCCGCCCAAATGGATGGTGCTATTCTTGTTTGTTCAGCTGCTGATGGTCCTATGCCTCAAACGCGAGAACATATATTACTTTCAAAACAAGTTGGAGTACCACATATCGTTGTTTTTTTAAATAAAGAGGATCAAGTCGATGATGATGAATTATTAGAATTAGTAGAATTAGAAGTTCGTGAATTATTATCAAGTTATGATTTTCCAGGAGATGATATACCATGTGTAGCTGGTTCAGCCTTAATGGCTATTGAAGCAATAAATGCAGATGGAAATGTTACACGTGGTGATAATAAATGGGTTGATAAAATTTATGGGCTAATGGATGCCATAGATGAATATATCCCAACACCTGTGCGTGATAATGATAAAACATTCTTAATGGCGATTGAAGATGCTTTTTCAATCACAGGTCGCGGAACGGTTTCAACAGGTCGTATAGAACGTGGGACAGTTAAAGTTGGGGAAACAGTAGAAATTGTTGGGCTTGGGGAAACACGAGAAACAACTGTAACAGGTATTGAAATGTTCCAAAAAACTCTTGAAGAAGGGCTTGCGGGTGATAATGTAGGTTTACTTTTACGAGGGATTCAAAAAAATGATATCGAACGGGGAATGGTCCTAGCCGCAAGCGGAACAATTACACCACATACTTTATTTGAAGCGGAAGTTTATATTCTAACTAAAGAGGAAGGTGGACGCCATACACCGTTTTTCACAGGTTATCGACCACAATTTTATGTAAGAACTACTGATGTAACAGGAAATATTAAACAATTCACGGCCGATGATGGAAGTGAAGTTGAAATGGTAATGCCGGGCGATCGAATTAAAATGACAGCGGAATTAATTTCAGCTATTGCGATTGAAGATGGAATGCGTTTTGCAATACGTGAGGGGGGGCGGACAATTGGAGCCGGAGTTGTTTCTAAAATTGTGACGTAAAAACTTGATATTAAAAAATGAATTCAATAAAAAACAAAATAAAAACACAAGTAAAATTAGAGTCTTTTGATCACAGATTATTAACAATTGCGTGTAGAAGATTGATAGAAGGTATTATAAGTATTAATGGATTAGCAAAAGGTCCAATTACATTGCCTACAAAAAAACGGGTCTACTGTGTATTACGTTCTCCACATGTGGATAAAAAATCCCGCGAACATTTTGAAATAAAAATCCATAAACGACTCTTAGAAATTTATACCCCACAAAATGTGGAGAATATTGCCGATTCATTTTTGAAAATTACAATACCACCGGGTGTTTCTATAAAATTATCTTGATTAAAAAAATTATTTATTATCAATAACCTTATTTTAAGAGTATAATTATATGTAGCAATAATTAATTTTAAAGTTTGAGTAATAAGTGGGCATTTGCAATTAATTATTTTGTTGTAAGAAAGTCAACATAAAAATAAAAATAAGAGAGGTTTTTAGATGGCGTTACCTTGGTATCGAGTACATACAGTCGTTCTTAACGATCCTGGGCGTTTAATCGCAGTACATTTAATGCACACATCACTTGTTGCAGGATGGGCTGGTTCAATGGCTTTGTATGAATTAGCAATTTTTGATCCTTCTGATCCTGTTTTAAATCCGATGTGGAGACAGGGCATGTATGTTATGCCTTTCATGACACGTTTAGGTGTTACCGACTCGTGGGGCGGATGGAGTATTACGGGTGAAAGTGTTTCCGCTCCAGGATTATGGAGTTATGAAGGTGTTGCCTTAACACATATTGTATTATCTGGTTTATGTTTCCTTGCCGCAATTTGGCATTGGGTCTACTGGGATTTAGATTTATTCCGAGATCCACGAACAGGTGAACCTGCAATTGATTTGCCAAAAGTTTTTGGTATACATTTATTTTTATCCGGTTTATTATGTTTTGGTTTTGGTGCCTTTCATGTTACTGGAATTTTTGGACCTGGTATTTGGGTTTCCGACGCTTATGGTATAACAGGAAAAGTGGCTGGAGTAGCACCAGCATGGGGTCCCGATGGATTTAATCCATTTAATCCCGGTGGAATAGCATCCCACCATATTGCGGCTGGTGCCTTCGGTATTTTAGCAGGAGTCTTCCATTTAACAGTGCGACCGCCACAACGTTTATATCGAGCATTACGAATGGGTAATATTGAAACGGTATTATCGAGTAGTATTAGTGCTGTATTTTTCGCTGCTTTTGTAACATCTGGAACAATGTGGTATGGTAGTGCAACAACACCAATTGAATTATTTGGCCCAACACGTTACCAATGGGATAGTGGATATTTCCAACAAGAAATTGAACGTCAAGTTGAAACTTCATTAAGTGAAGGATTATCAGAAAGTAATGCGTGGTCACGTATTCCTGATAAACTTGCTTTTTATGATTATATTGGAAATAACCCAGCAAAAGGTGGTTTATTCCGTTCGGGACCAATGAACAAAGGTGATGGTATCGCTGAAGCTTGGTTAGGCCACCCAGTATTTAAAGATCGTGATGGACGTGAGTTAACCGTACGTCGTATGCCTGCTTTCTTTGAGACCTTCCCCGTTATTTTATTAGATAAAGATGGTGTTATACGTGCTGATATCCCATTCCGACGTGCAGAATCTAAATATAGTATCGAACAGGTTGGTGTCTCTGTTGATTTTTACGGAGGGAAATTAAATGGTCAATCATTCAAAGATGCTCCCACTGTTAAAAAATTTGCTCGGAAAGCACAACTAGGGGAAGTTTTTGACTTTGATCGTACAAGTTTAGAATCAGATGGTGTGTTCCGAAGTAGTCCACGGGGTTGGTACACTTTTGGCCATTTAAATTTTGCATTGTTATTCTGGTTTGGTCATATTTGGCACGGTGCACGGACTTTATTCCGTGATGTGTTCACAGGTATTGGTGCAGAAATTACGGAACAAATTGAATTTGGTGCCTTCCAAAAACTTGCGGATGTAACAACAACCCGTCAACGTGGTGCAGTTTAAATCTTAATACCTCTTTAAACAGTTAAAAATAGAAAAATAATTATGGAAGCGCTTGTTTATACATTTTTATTAATTGGAACATTACTTATATTATTCTTTGCTGTTTTCTTCCGTGAAACACCAAAAATTATTAAAAAATAGAAACATACCCATAATACTGTCATTTATTAAATGACAGTATTATGGTAAAAAATTACAACATTATTTATAATTTTAAAAAAATGAACGAATGACAAACTATACTATGAAAAAAAAACAGAAGTAAATTTAGTCTTCATGTTCTTCAAACGGATCGCGTAACTTTTTTGAAGATGGACCGAATGATGTATAAACCGAATATGTATTTATACCAATTAATAAACTGGTCATAAAAATAATAAGAATTGAAGAGCTTTCCATACTTTTCGTAAAAACAAGAATTTGTTTATAATATAAGTCTTATGTTGTGTATAATAATATCTACCAAACAATTATAAAATATATTTTACACCAATAACATAATTATGGCTTTAAGAACTAGATTAGGGGAGCTTTTACGCCCTTTGAATGCAGAATATGGGCGTGTTGCACCTGGTTGGGGTACCACACCATTAATGGGAGTCGTTATGGCTCTATTTTTAGTGTTTCTGTTAATCATTTTACAAATTTATAATTCATCATTAATTATTGAAAATGTCGATGTTGATTGGACAAGTTTTGGTAATTAATCAAAATTAATTTATTTATATAATAAATGATTAAAACAAAACATGGTAGAAACTCATACAACTTTACTTATAACATCAGGTCTCCCCGTTCAACATGTCTTATCTAGCGGTAAAATAGTAGACCTACCAAGTGATATAACTTTTATTTGCGAAATCTCCAATGCTTTCCTTGCAAAATATCTCGCTCTTACAAAATATGTCGCAATAGATGTAATACGTGTATTTGGTTTTTTTTATATGTTAAGATTCACCATTCAATTCTTTGGACACATTAATCCATATGATGGCGGATTTATAGAAACTATTTATACATTTACTGAACCCTATACCCGCCTATTTTTAGGATTTCTACCATGTATTTATGGTTTAGACATGGGACTAATTCTCGGATTCTTTGTTTTAGATCGTATAGAAACAATAGTCACAAAAATCGTTATATTAGATATAACAGGTAAACTCTATTAAAAAATAATTAACATTTAAAATGACACCCTCTTTATCAAGTTTTATTTTTAGTCTCGGTGCTGGCACATTCGTTCTAGCCGCAATTTTCGGTGCGCTTGCTTTTGTTAGTAGCAACGACCGTGTTTCTCGCGGTTAATTTTGTGAAATTGTTAAACAAAATCTTACTTCTAACTTAAGTTAGAAATCTATTTGGTTCATCTTTATAAAAAAAAACATACAAAATCATGTTACGTGGATTTTTAAAATCATTTATTTTTAGTCTTTTTTATATAGCCTGCTTAAATCCGATAGCTGCCATTGCTATTGAACTTGATGATGCAACCCGAACGGTTGCATTGGATGGATCTGGAAAATCCATTGTCTTAACACCAGAACAAGTTAAACGGGGTAAAAGATTATTTAATACAACATGTGGAACGTGTCATACAGGCGGAATTACGAAGACAAATCCAAATGTAGGTTTAGACGCAGAAGCTTTATCATTTGCAACGCCGGCTCGTGATAATATTGCAAGTTTAGTTGATTATATGAATAACCCAACCACTTATGATGGTATTGAATCAATAGCTGAAATACATCCAAGTATTATTAGTGCTGATATTTTCCCGAAAATGCGTGCGTTAACGGATGAAGATATGTATTCAATTGCTGGACATATTTTACTACAACCACGAATTGTTGCTGAAAAATGGGGTGGGGGTAAAACTTATTACTAACAAAATCTAAAGATAATAACACAATTGTGTTATTATCTTTCTGTTTTACACATTTTAATAATTTTCCTATTTATAAAAATGAAAAATTATTTTTAATTTTCGAGTATAATATACTCTCGTTAACCCTAATGTTAACAAAAATTAAAAAGCTAATCTCTACCTATAATTAGAAATGAATAATTTTTGGGAAAATGTTGCACGGTACCCACGTTTTTTAATAAGTGCAATGCTCGGTTTACTTCTAATTTTAATATCCCCCTTTCAAAAACTACTCCGAACAAACACGGGCAAAATTATATTTGGTTTGGCTATTTTTCTAATTGGTTATTTTATTAGTTCTACATTAACAAACATGCTTGATATTTAAAACATAAACCCTAACTTATAAAACATTTATGAAAAAACGAGGATCCTTCGCTTTACTCGATAGTTTAGTTCGTAATGATACAAGACACATTTTTGGTTACCCCGGTGGCGCTATTCTTCCAATTTATGATGAAGTCTATAAATGGGAAGAAAAAAACTTAATAAAACATATATTAGTTCGACATGAACAAGGCGCGGTTCACGCAGCTGACGGTTACGCACGTGCTACAAGTAGGGTTGGGGTATGTTTTGCAACATCAGGACCGGGTGCGACAAATCTTGTTACAGGAATTGCAACAGCACAAATGGATTCAGTGCCATTGGTTATTATAACCGGACAAGTAGGGCGACCCTTTATTGGGACTGATGCATTTCAAGAAACAGACATTTTTGGAATAACCTTACCTATTGTAAAACATTCCTATGTTATTCGAGATGTTAAAAAAATTGCTCATATTATAAGTGAAGCGTTTTTCATAGCACGTAATGGTCGACCAGGACCTGTTTTAATTGATATACCAAAAGATGTCGGTCTTGAAGAATTTACAGATTATCAACCAATTCATCAAAATCATATAATTAAATCAAAAGGTTTTCGCTTTATATATAAAAGCACCATCCAACATCTATACCAAGCCATACATTTTATAGAACAAGCCTCACAACCTTTGTTATATGTAGGTGGTGGTGTTATTTCCGCAGATGCTAATCAAGAACTCACTAAATTAGCTGAATATTATCAAATACCTGTAACAACTACCTTAATGGGTAAAGGTGCATTTAATGAAAACCATCAATTGTCATTAGGTATGTTAGGAATGCATGGAACGGCATATGCCAACTTTTCCGTAAGTGAATGTGATCTTTTAATTGCAGTTGGTGCTCGATTCGATGATCGTGTAACAGGAAAATTAGACGAATTTGCTGTTAATGCACAAATTATTCATCTTGATATTGACCCGGCAGAAATTGGAAAAAATAGAACACCCCATTTATCACTGATTGGTGATGTTAAAAAGATTTTAGGAGAATTAATAAAGATTACAAAAAAAGGTAAAAGCACCACAGCGGATCAAACCTTTGCGTGGCGTGAAAGAATTAAAAAATGGCGGGTAGTTTATCCATTAATAATTCCAAATAATAAAATCAAAATATCACCACAAGAAATTCTAAATACCGTAAATCAGTTAAAACCCAGAGCATTTTTTACAACTGATGTTGGACAACACCAAATGTGGTCCGCTCAATTCTTAAAATGTCAAATACGAAAATGGTCTTCAAGTGCTGGCTTAGGAACTATGGGATATGGAATACCTGCAGCTATTGGAAACCAAGTGGCTTTTCCAAAACAACCCGTTATCTGTATCACTGGTGATGCAAGTATACAAATGAATATACAAGAACTTGGAACCATAGCCCAATATCAATTACCTGTAAAAATTATTTTATTAAATAATAATTGGCAAGGTATGGTTAGACAATGGCAACAATCTTTTTATGGTGAACGTTATTCACATTCTTGTATGACCAAAGGTATGCCAAATTTTGTCAAATTAGCTAATGCCTATGGTATTAACGCAAAACAAATAATTTCATCTAACGATTTAAAAGAAGCACTTCACAAAGCATTGGAAACACCAGGACCTTGTTTAATTGATTGTCAAATTATTAAAGACGAAAATTGTTATCCTATGGTAGCACCAGGTAAGAGTAATGCACAAATGATTGGTATTTCAAAACAAAATTCGAATCTAAGATAATAAAAGAACTGGGCCGAGTTGGATTTGAACCAACGTAGGCAATGCCAGCGGATTTACAATCCGCCCCCTTTAACCCCTCGGGCACCGACCCAACAAAAGTAAAATTACACTATCGACTAGTAAACCTAACCTTATGTTACTTAAAAACAAAGAAATTGTCAATTATCAATAAAATGTATTAGTATGGTAAGAGAAAAAGCTTACCATACCACCTTCTTTTTATAAAGATGAACCTAAACCAGAATAAGCTCCATAAAAAAATAGAGCTAATAATACTAAAAGTGCACTCCCACCGACTACAGCAATTAACCACAGCGGAATTCTTCCCGTACTTGCCATTAAATTAACTCCCTTTAAAATTTAGTTGAAAAAATAACTTGAAAATAAGACTGCTAACACAAAAATTAATAATAAACCCCAAAAAAGTGAAGTTCGGTTTAATTCTACAGGTTGCTTATTTGGATTTGGACCAGTCATTAAATCTATCTCCTATCTTTGAATAAATTGCATTGATGAAATAGCACCTAAAAAGAATACAGTAGGTACTGCCAATCCATGAACTGCCAACCAACGGAAAGTAAAAATTGGATAAGCTACAGGTTGGTTTAAAATTTTTATCATATTTGAAATCCTTTAATAAAGTAAATACTATAAACCTTTTGTTAAATCTTCTAATTCTTGTTTTGCACTAAAACGATCATTAACTAATGGAATTTGTTGACGATCCTGTGAAAAATATTCATTTGGGCGTGGCGTACCAAAAACATCATACGCAAGACCGGTTGCAATAAATAACCACCCTGAAATAAATAATGAAGGAATTGTAATACTATGGATAATCCAATAACGAACACTTGTTATAATATCAGAAAACGGGCGTTCACCAGTAGAACCACCTGACATAGAAAGTCTCCTAAAATTTTATTAATTATTACCTATTTTAACTAGAAATACTAAATTTGTAAGTTTAAATAACAAATATATCTAATATAGTAAATATATTATACATTGATAAATCATGAAAATCCAAACGGAATTTATAATTTAAATTTATTTTTTAATAACATCTGAAAAAAATGTAAAACTGGTATCGATAACCATTATTTGACTAAATATATTTATCTAAAAATACCAAAGATACAAATAAAATCCACACTTTTTTATATTCTTGTCTATAATGTTGTATGAAAACTCACTTTGGAATAAATTTAATAATTTGTTTGAGAAATGTGAGTGTTTCTAATTTTGTTCTTTGTAAAACACACATATGACAGTTAGCTCAAAAGAGCGCGAAGCAAGAAAAGTTAAAATTCTCGTTGACCGTAATGTAGTCGATACGAGTTTTGAAAAATGGGCAAAACCGGGCCATTTTTCTAGAACTCTTGCAAAAGGCCCGAAAACGACAACTTGGATTTGGAATTTACATGCAGACGTCCATGATTTTGATAGTCAAACAAATTCATTAGAAGACATATCACGAAAAATATTTAGTGCGCATTTTGGACAACTTGCAATCATATTTTTTTGGGTAAGTGGAATGCACTTCCACGGAGCGTACTTCTCAAATTACTCGGCATGGTTAGCAAACCCAACTAGTGTAAAACCAAGTACACAAGTTGTTTGGCCAGTAGTTGGACAAGAGATATTAAACGCGGATGTAGGTGGTAATTTTCAAGGTTTACAAGTAACTTCAGGATTTTTCCAAATTTGGCGTGCGGAAGGTATCACAAGTGAAATTGAACTTTATTGGACAGCCATTGGTGGTTTAATCATGTCCGGATTAATGATTTTCGCGGGATGGTTCCATTATCATAAAGCTGCTCCTAAATTAGAATGGTTCCAAAACGCCGAATCTATGATGAATCATCATTTATCTGTTCTTTTAGGACTTGGTTCTTTATCCTGGGCGGGACATCAAATTCATATTGCTTTACCGATTAATAAATTGCTCGATGCGGGAATCGCACCACAAGAAATCCCATTACCGCATGAATTTTTAATAAATCGCGAGTTGATGGCACAATTATACCCGAGTTTTGAAAAAGGACTCGCACCTTTTTTTAGTGGAAATTGGGGAGAATATTCAGATTTCTTAACATTTAAAGGTGGATTAAATCCTGTGACCGGAGGATTATGGTTAAGCGATATTGCCCATCACCATCTCGCAATTGCTATAATGTTTATTTTTGCAGGACATATGTACCGTACAAATTGGGGTATTGGACATAGCATGAAAGAAATCTTGGAAGCACACAAAGGACCTTTCACTGGTGAAGGTCATACGGGTTTATATGAGATTTTAACAACTTCTTGGCATGCGCAATTGGCGATCAATTTAGCAATGTTAGGTTCGTTAACCATTATTATTGCCCATCATATGTATGCAATGCCACCATATCCATACTTAGCTACTGATTATGCAACACAATTGTGTTGTTTCACACACCATATGTGGATTGGAGCCTTTTGTATAGTGGGTGGTGCTGCACATGGTGGCATATTTTTAGTTCGTGACTATAATCCAACAAATAATTACAATAATTTATTAGATCGGGTTTTGCGACACCGTGATGCAATTATTTCACATTTAAATTGGGTCTGTATATTTTTAGGTTTTCATAGTTTTGGATTGTATGTGCATAATGATACAATGAGAGCATTAGGTCGTCCGCAAGATATGTTCTCGGATAAAGCAATTCAACTGCAACCCATTTTTGCTCAATGGATTCAAAATACGCATACATTAGCACCTGGAAATACAGCTCCGAATGCTCTAACAACCGTCAGTTATGCCTTTGGTGGGGATGTTGTAGCAATCGGAAATAAAATCGCTATGATGCCAATAAAATTAGGTACCGCAGATTTTATGGTACATCATATACATGCATTTACAATTCATGTTACAGTCCTAATTCTTTTAAAAGGTGTACTATTTGCTCGTAGTTCAAAGCTAATTCCTGATAAAGCGAATTTAGGATTCCGTTTTCCTTGTGACGGTCCTGGTCGTGGTGGAACATGTCAAGTCTCTGCTTGGGATAGTGTTTTCTTAGGGTTATTTTGGATGTATAATTGTATCTCAATTGTTCTTTTCCATTTTAGCTGGAAAATGCAATCCGACGTTTGGGGTACTGTCGGTCCCGATGGAGCCGTTTCACATATCGTAGGTGGTAACTTTGCACAAAGTTCTATTACTATTAATGGATGGCTACGTGACTTTCTTTGGTCACAAGCTTCGCAAGTTATTCAATCATACGGATCTGCTTTATCTGCGTACGGTTTAATATTTTTAGGTGCACATTGGTTGTGGGCTTTTAGTTTAATGTTCTTGTTTAGTGGACGAGGATATTGGCAAGAACTTATAGAATCAATATTATGGGCACATAATAAATTAAAATTTGCACCAGCAATTCAACCACGCGCTTTAAGTATAACACAAGGGCGTGCTGTCGGTATGTCCCAATATTTATTGGGTGGAATTGGAACAACTTGGGCTTTCTTCCATGCTCGAATCATATCCGTTGGATAATAAAACATTAACGAAGTAACAAATTATGGCAACAAAATTTCCCAAGTTTAGTCAAGCACTGGCACAAGATCCAGCAACCCGACGAATTTGGTATGGTATCGCAACTGCTCATGATCTTGAAGCTCATGATAGTATGACAGAAGAGACTTTATATCAAAAGATATTTGCATCTCATTTTGGACATCTCGCAGTTATTTTTTTATGGACATCAGGTAACTTATTTCATGTTGCATGGCAAGGTAATTTTGAACAATGGCAACAAAACCCTTTAAAAGTTAAACCAATTGCGCATGCGATTTGGGATCCACATTTTGGTGAACCCGCATTAAAAGCCTTTACAAAAGGTGGATTATCCTATCCTGGCAACATTGCCTACTCGGGGGTTTATCATTGGTGGTATACCATTGGAATGAGAACAAATCAACAATTATATGTTGGTTCTATATTTTTATTAAGTCTTGCTACGTTATTACTTTATGCAGGATGGTTACATTTACAACCTAAATTTAAACCAAGCTTATCCTGGTTTAAAAATAATGAATCACGATTAAATCATCATTTATCTGGATTATTTGGTTTCAGTTCCGTAGCCTGGACAGGACATTTAATACATGTGGCAATTCCTGCCTCACGTGGTATTCGTGTAGGTTGGGACAACTTTTTGACTACACTCCCACACCCGGATGGATTAAGACCTTTCTTTAGTGGTAACTGGGGGGCGTATGCGGCTAATCCTGATACAAGTGGTCAAATTTTCAATACAAGTGAAGGTGCAGGAACTGCTATATTAACCTTCATTGGTGGTTTTCATCCGCAAACCCAATCGATGTGGTTAACAGATATTGCACACCACCATTTAGCTATTGGAGTTATTTTTATTTTTGCTGGACATATGTACCGTACAAATTTCGGTATTGGACATAGCATGAAAGAAATTTTAGATGCCCATAGACCACCAGGTGGACGCCTAGGTACGGGCCATAGGGGTTTATTTGAAACAATTACAAATTCATTACATATGCAATTGGGATTAGCACTTGCTAGTCTAGGTGTAGCAACTTCATTGGTTGCACAACATATGTATGCTTTACCTGCATATGCTTTTATTGCTAAAGATTTTGTAACACAAGCAGCTTTATATACACATCATCAATATATAGCAGGATTTTTAATGCTAGGTGCCTTTGCACACGGTGCAATATTCTTTATCCGTGATTATGATCCAGAATTAAATAAAGATAATGTTTTAGCAAGAATGTTAGAACATAAAGAAGCAATTATTTCACATTTAAGTTGGGTTTGTTTATTCTTAGGTTTTCATACATTAGGACTATATATTCACAATGATACCGTTGTTGCTTTTGGACAACCCGAAAAACAAATTTTAATTGAACCTGTATTTGCACAATGGATCCAAGCATCCTCTGGAAAAGCACTTTATGGCTTTAATACGTTGTTATCCTCCGGTGACAGTCCAGCGACAATCGCAAGTAGTCAAGTTTGGCTACCCGGATGGACAGCAGCAATTAATAATGGTAAAAATTCATTATTTTTAACTATCGGACCTGGTGACTTTCTTGTTCATCATGCAATCGCATTAGCTTTACATGTAACAACATTAATTCTCGTTAAAGGAGCTCTTGATGCACGTGGGTCAAAACTAATGCCGGATAAAAAAGATTTTGGTTATAGTTTCCCTTGTGACGGTCCTGGTCGTGGTGGTACGTGTGATATTTCAGCTTGGGATGCTTTCTATTTAGCAACTTTCTGGATGTTAAATACAATAGGATGGGTTACATTCTACTGGCATTGGAAACATATTACATTATGGCAAGGTAACACTGCTCAATTTAATGAATCCTCAAATTATATTATGGGTTGGCTTCGTGATTACCTGTGGTTAAACTCATCTCCATTAATTAATGGATATAATCCAATGGGTATGAATAACTTAGCTGTTTGGGCATGGATATTCCTATTTGCACATTTAGCATGGGCTGTTGGTTTCATGTTCCTAATCTCATGGCGTGGATATTGGCAAGAATTAATAGAAACACTTGTTTGGGCACATGAGCGTACACCATTAGCCAACCTTGTGCGTTGGCGTGATAAACCAGTAGCATTATCAATTGTACAAGCACGATTAGTTGGATTGACGCATTTCGGTGTAGGGTACATTTTTACCTATGCAGCTTTTGTCATCGCGTCAACAGCGGGTAAATTTGGTTAAACTAAGGTTGCTTTGGAACCCTCGGATAACTTAAATTTAAGCCTCTAATTAAAATAAAAATTAGAGGCTAATTAACAAACATTTTTTTAACTTAACACAATTAATTTACGTCTTACATTTTTTTGTTAAATTACATATTGAAAAAAAAAATTGTATGATATAAAATGAAAATGTACGTATTAAAAAAAAACTATCAATGGCGAAAAAAAGTATGGTTGAACGTGAAAAAAAACGTCAACGACTTGTTTTAAAATATCGTGATAAACGTCGAGACTTGTTAAATGCGATAAAAACGAGTAATTCATTTTCCGAGACTTTAATATTACAAAAAAAATTACAAAAAATTCCGTTAAATAGTGCAGTTAATCGATTAAGAAACCGATGTTGGAAAACGGGACGAAGTCGTGCGGTATACCGTGATTTTGGCTTATCACGCCATGAACTTAGAGAAATGGCACATGCTGGTTTATTACCTGGTGTTATAAAATCAAGTTGGTAACAAAGAGAGAAACCTCTCTTTGTTAAGTATTTATAACTTAAATTAATGATTCTGTATCTTGACCCCGACGATACTGCAAATAAGCTGCAACAAATAAACCCGCAAGGCTAACAGCCATCATACCCAAAACGATTCCAAATAAAAGTGGTTCAACCATACTATAAGATATATCTTAATTATAAAAATTATTATAATCTCAAAAACCATGTACATCAACAACTAATTTAAACCTTTTTTTACAACCTATATTAAATCTACTTATAGTATATATAAGGTAGGTGTGGGTTGCGAAAAGTTTAGCCAGTGTTATAATTAATAGTAAGGTTAGAGAAATAACAGGGTTTCTAAACTTTTCGTTATTTTAATAATTGTTAAAGCTTCTACAATCTAGAAAGAAAATAATATTGACGTAAACCTTAGAGGAGGAATAAATGTCTCAATCTGTATCTGAACGTACAAGAATCAAAAGCGAACGTTACGAATCTGGTGTAATACCATATGCAAAAATGGGTTACTGGGATGCTAGTTATGCTATTAAAGCAACTGATATTCTTGCATTATTCCGTGTTACACCACAACCGGGTGTAGACCCAGTTGAAGCTGCTGCTGCTGTAGCAGGTGAATCTTCAACAGCAACATGGACTGTTGTATGGACTGACCTTTTAACAGCTTGTGACATCTACCGTGCAAAAGCATACCGTGTAGATCCAGTTCCTAGCGCACCTGATCAATTCTTTGCGTATGTTGCATACGAAGGTGATTTATTTGAAGAAGGTTCATTAGCAAACATGACTGCTTCTATTATTGGTAATGTATTCGGTTTCAAAGCCGTTAAAGCATTACGTTTAGAAGATATGCGTATTCCACATTCATACTTAAAAACATTCCAAGGTCCTGCGACTGGTGTAATTGTTGAACGTGAGCGTTTAGACAAATTTGGTCGTCCGATTTTAGGAGCAACTGTTAAGCCTAAATTAGGTCTTTCTGGTAAAAACTATGGTCGTGTAGTTTTCGAAGGTTTAAAAGGTGGTTTAGACTTCTTAAAGGATGATGAAAATATTAACTCACAACCTTTTATGCGTTGGCGTGAGCGTTTCCTTTACTGTATTGAAGGTATTAACCGTGCTGCTGCTGCAACTGGTGAAGTTAAAGGTTCATACTTAAATGTTACTGCTGCAACTATTGAAGAAATGTATGAGCGTGCACAATTTGCTAAAGAGTTAGGTTCTATCATTATTATGATTGACTTAGTTATTGGTTACACTGCTATCCAAACTATGGCAATATGGGCTCGTAAAAATGACATGATTTTACATTTACACCGTGCTGGTAACTCAACTTATGCACGTCAAAAGAACCACGGTATCAATTTCCGTGTAATCTGTAAGTGGATGCGTATGTCTGGTGTTGACCATATTCATGCTGGTACAGTTGTAGGTAAATTAGAAGGTGATCCATTAATGATCCAAGGTTTCTATGACACTTTATTAAAAACAAAATTAAGTATCGATTTACCTAAAGGTATTTTCTTCGATATGGGTTGGGCTTCTTTACGTAAGTGTTTACCAGTTGCATCTGGTGGTATCCATTGTGGTCAAATGCACCAATTATTAAATTACTTAGGTGATGACGTTGTATTACAATTTGGTGGTGGTACTATTGGTCACCCTGATGGTATTCAAGCCGGTGCAACTGCTAACCGTGTAGCTTTAGAAGCTATCGTATTAGCTCGTAACGAAGGGCGTGATTATATTGAAGAGGGTCCTCAAATTTTACGTGATACAGCTAAGATGTGTGGTCCGTTACAAACTGCATTAGACTTATGGAAAGATATCAGTTTCAACTATGCATCAACTGATACGGCTGATTTCGCTGAGACACCTACAGCAAACGTATAACCCAAACTAATATTTAATTTAATAAAGGAGTATTGAACAGTGAGAATTACACAAGGAGCTTTTTCGTTTTTACCAGATTTAACTGACGAACAAATTCAAAAGCAAATCGAATACGCAATTTCGAAGGGTTGGGCGATCAGTATCGAATGGACAGATGATCCACACCCACGCAACGCATACTGGGATATGTGGGGTTTACCTTTATTCGATTGTAAAGATGCTAGTGCTGTAATGTACGAATTAAACGAATGTCGTAAATTAAACCCAGAAGGTTACATCAAAATTCAAGCTTTTGATGCAAGTATTGGTACTGAAAGTTGTGTATTAGCTTTCATGGTATCACGTCCTTCAAGCGAGCCTGGTTTCTACCTAGCACGTACAGAAGGTCCGGGTCGTCAACAAGCATATGCTATTTCTTCTTACACAGTAGAAGCGAAACCATCTGGTTGTCGTTACTAATAGCAACAAATATACTAAAATATCAAAAATGATATGATTTAAGCACTGAATATTATTTCAGTGCTTAATAGAAAGTGATGGTCTTAGTTAAAGTCTATTTTTACTTTAGCGAACCTATAAAATACTTATTTATTTATAATCTTAATATATATATAATGGCAACAACATTAGTAAATCTAAAAGACGAATACAACAATACTGAAATTCAAAGTATTTTAGATATTTTGGATGATGAACTAATCGGATTAATACCTGTAAAAACAAGAATACGTGAAATTTCTGCTCTTTTATTAATTGATCGGTTACGTCAAAAATTAGGGTTAACAGGAAGCAATCCGGGTTTACATATGTCATTTACTGGAAGTCCAGGAACAGGAAAAACAACGGTTGCATTAAAAATGGCAGATATTCTGTATAAACTAGATTATAGCCGTAAAGGTCACCTTATGACAGTAACTCGTGACGATTTAGTTGGCCAATATATTGGTCATACGGCCCCAAAAACAAAAGAGATTTTAAAAAAAGCTATGGGTGGGGTATTATTTATTGATGAAGCTTATTATCTATACAAACCCGATAATGAGAGAGATTATGGATCAGAAGCTATAGAAATTTTGTTACAAGTGATGGAGAACCAACGAGATGATCTTGTGATTATTTTTGCGGGTTACAAAGATCGAATGGACAAATTTTACGAGTCGAACCCCGGTTTAGCTTCTCGAATTACAAATCATGTTCATTTTCCTGATTATGCCCCTGATGAATTATGTCAAATTGGTATTAATATGATTGAAGAACAACAATATCAATTAACGCCCGATGCTGAAAATGCTTTAATGGATTATATTAAAGTGCGAATGGAAAAACCTTTGTTTGCAAATGCACGAAGTGTTCGAAATGCTCTAGATCGTGCTCGAATGCGTCAAGCAAATCGAATTTTTGAAACTAATACAGATCTTTTAACAAAAAGCGACTTAGTTACGATCCAAGCAGAAGATTTATTGAAAAGTCGTGTATTTTTACAAGATTAATAATAAAATTAACCTTAAATTTAAAATAATATTTTATTATGTCATTATTAATAATCGGTGCAACAGGAACACTTGGTCGGCAAGTTGTTCGACAAGCTTTAAATGAAGGTTACCAAGTACGTTGTTTAGTTCGAAATATACGAAAAGCTAACTTTTTACGCGAATGGGGAGCCGAATTAGTTTATGGCGACTTAAATTCACCGGAAACATTACCAGAAGCCTTTAAGGGGATGACAGCACTTATTGATACAGCAACGGGTCGGCCCACAGATAATTTAAATGTTAAAGATATTGATTGGGATGGGAAAATTGCTGTGTTACAAGCTGCAAAAACGGCAAAAATAAGACGTTTTGTCTTTTTTTCGATCTTAAATGCAAATAAGTATGCATATATCCCATTAATGAAATTAAAATCAAAATTCGAAAAGATTTTACAGGAATCCGGTGTTCCCTATACAATTTTTCAATTGTCCGGTTTTTATCAAGGATTAATTGGACAATATGCTTTACCCGTTTTAGAACAACAACCCATCTATGTAACAAAAGAAACTATGCCAGTTGCATATATGGATACAGAAGATGTAGCAAAATTTTGTTTAAAAAGTCTTAAACTTTCAGAAACTAAAAATTCAATATTTGCACTTGGTAACCCTACTGCTCTATTATCTTCGGAAATTATAAAAAAATGTGAAGATTTATCCGGTCAAAAAACGATTATTAATAAATTACCAATTTTTGGGGTAAAATTGGGTCGCCAAATAACAAATTTTTTTCAATGGAGTTGGAATATTGCCGATAGATTAGCTTTTATTGAAATTTTTTCAGGCAAAGAAGACTTTTCGATTAACTATAGATTATTGGATGAAACTTTTAAAATTAAACCTGACGAATTACTAAGTGTTGATACTTATTTTAAGGAATATTTCAAACAAATCTTAACAAAACTAAAAGACTTAAATTATAATCAAGCCCAAACCGTAAAACGCAAAGATTTAACATTTTAATAAAATTTTTGAATCGAAAAAACATTTTTAGGCTACAATATTTATATTGTTTTATAAGAATCAATTTTTCCCGATATTAAAAAACAAAGAAAAAGTAGAAACAAATTAAATTATGGTTGCATTAAAAATTTTGGTTTACACGTGTGTTATCTTTTTTACTTCTTTATTTATTTTCGGTTTATTATCGAATGACCCATCACGAAACCCAAATCGAAAAGACCTTTCTTAAAATTAAAAGAACATACACATAAAAAGGTATGTTCTTTTTCTTAAAAACCGTAGACGTCTTATTAAAAAATCGATATAATAATAGTAATATTATAAAAAGGGTGATTAACTCAGTGGTAGAGTGTCTGCCTTACAAGCAGAAGGTCACTGGTTCGAATCCAGTATTACCCATTTTGGATTAAATATTAATAATAAAGGTATTTTATTTAGGAATACCTTTATTATTAATATTTAAAAAACTTGTTTAGTTTGAAAAGTAATAATAATATGCTAATATATAAAGAATATCCGAAATTAGGGCTTATCGTCTAAAGGATTAGGACAGAAACCTTCTAAGTTTCTAATGTAGGTTCGAATCCTACTAAGCCCAATCACTTAAATTTCAAAGATTTCATTAAATATCTTACGAACTTTAACACCCGAATCAATAGATTCTAATGGGTCTTTTCTTAAACGGTGTCGTAAACATAAGACAATAATATTACTAATATCATCCACGGTTACAACCGCGCGTCCATCTAAAGCCGCATATGCTTTTGCAGCGCGATTTACAACAATATCCCCACGCAATCCATCAACGTCTAACTCACTACAAATCTGAGAAATTTTTAAACGAAAATCATAATTCATTTCAACGGTTGGTAATAATTTTTGAGCATTTACCAATTGTAAACGTAAAACTTGTTGTTCGTCTTTATATTTATCAACCCAAATTTGTGGATCTTGATCAAAAGCAGTACGTTCTTCAACGATACGAACACGTAAATCTGGATTTTTAACCGTTCGAATTTCTGCATGCATCCCAAATCGATCTAAAAGTTGTGGGCGTAATTCTCCTTCTTCAGGGTTACCCGAACCAACTAAAACAAATCGTGCAGGATGACGAACAGAAATCCCTTCACGTTCCACAGTATTCCAACCAGACGCAGCAGAATCCAAAAGTATATCCACTAAATGATCATCTAAAAGATTTACTTCATCAACATATAGGATTCCTCGATTAGCTTTTGCTAATAAACCAGGTTCAAATGCTTTAACACCTTCTGTTAATGCTTTTTCAATATCAATTGTCCCACAAACACGATCTTCCGTCGCTCCTAAAGGCAAATCGACCATTGGAATTTTTATTAAATCAGTTTCTATTGTTTCTTCGTTTTGAAATTGATTAAGAATTTCCGAACTCATTAATTCAGGATTTGTGGGATGCGAATTAAAAGCGTCATCACGTACAATAGAAATTTTTGGTAATAAATCTGCAATCGCACGAATTGTTGTCGATTTACCAGTCCCACGATCGCCCATAATAATAACCCCACCAATTTTTGGGTCTATTACATTTAGCTCAAGAGCTAATTTCATTTCTTCTTGTCCAACAATTGCAGTGAAAGGAAAAATTGGTAAAGAAACTTTTTCTACGTTTTGCGTCACCATTTTTGTTCGTCTAAATATTTATTAATTATTGATAAAGGGTTGCACCTAATCTTATTGCTAAAATTGAGGTTACTAAAGCAGAAAATAAAGCCAAGAATATTTGGTTGTCTGTTAACATAGTGAAACTTATAAATTTTATTTTATTTTCCTGTATAATAATAATTGTACTATAAATATGTCCAAAATTACTACAATTTATGCAAGGAATATTAAAAAGTCAAAATATATTTGTAATTTCATAAGGTGAATGACGGGAATTGAACCCGCGAATGCTGGAACCACAACCCAGTGCCGTAACCACTTGGCGACATCCACCACAAAACAAATTATACTCTAAAATTAAAGAGTTTGAAAGTAATAATAAATAAAAAAGTAAATAAAAAATGAATTTTACAATTAATTTTTATATTAATGCTAAAAAGTACAAAATAAAAATAAAAAAACGTATAACAATTCAACAAATTATCAATATATTATACGGTAAAACCCAAGGTGTTGTGTTAGAGTACAATAAAAATATTATAAATATAAATGTTTGGAATAAAATATATATTAAATCAAATGATATTATAGAGATATTAACTATTGTTGGTGGGGGGTAGATAACAAAGAGCGGGTAACGCGACTCGAACGCGCGACATCGACCTTGGCAAGGTCGCGCTCTACCACTGAGCTATACCCGCATGGACCATATAATAACAAAAAACACTTTACTTGACAAGAAGTTTACAATTAAATAACTTTATCTAAAAATTTTAGTGAAAAAAGACTTGATGAAAAATTTGTTTGATTCAAATTCAAACTTTAAACAACAGTGTTCAAAAACAGTCATAAAAACAATGGCAACAACTTTTGAACAATTACAAAATTATTTTCTTTTTATATTATTGCAATTTGTAACAAATTATGAAGGAATTATAGCTGTCATATATACAATTATAGTAACCATAGGTATAAAAGCAGGGGTAATGCTTGGAAGTTTCTTTTGTATCGATCAAATAGACACGTTTTCAAGAAAAATTTTTGGTATTCCACCGAGATCTATTTATAGTATGACATGGGTTGATCGTGGTTTTGCATTTTTAGCAGCTGTTTGGGCAATGGGGGAATTATTTACTTTCAATCCAATGGTGGTTATGGATTTCCAATTTTTACAAAACATTGACCGCAACTTTTTACGGGGTATTGGATTTTTCATTAATTTACATCCATTAAATAGTACAATTGTTAGTTTCATTATTTTTAGGGAAGTTGTCCGACGGAGGGGTCCGGACACGCAATGGTTCGGCGACACCAAAAAATTCTGGATCAAAAATGTTATACGGTACCATTGGTGTTTTGCTTTTTGTATAAACACTGTTGTACAAATCTATATGTATTGTACATATAAATTTCTTATACCACAAGGAATGTCGGCAGAACAACAAGAAATCGCTGCGGTTTCCTTCTTCTTTTTAATAGCAAGTGTAATAAGTTACTCTGGGATCTGTGCATTATTCGGTTTGCGTTCGAAACTTCCTTTATTTCATGGGGCTTGCACATTACATGTTGGTAAATTAAAAGATTCATCCAACAATTAATAAATAAAAAATTAATCGATTGGATTTTTTATTTTGTTGCATAAAAAGATGTCCTGTAAATTGACGAAATTTTCGAATATTGATTAAATATCTTATATAAATATATATATATATTCCTAAACAATAATCAAACAGCATATGTCACGCTATCGAGGACCTAAAATTAGAATCGTACGTCGATTAGGTGAATTGCCGGGTTTAACTACAAAAACGACAACTCGAGAAACATTGCCAGGTCAACATAAAAAAATAAGGGGTAAACAGAGTAACGTTTCGAGCTATTCAATACGATTGCAAGAAAAACAAAAATTACGTTACAACTACGGTTTAACAGAAAAACAGATGTTAAGTTATGTAAAAGAAGCCCGACGATTAAAAGGTTCCACCGGGTCGGTTCTTATACAATTACTTGAAATGCGCCTGGATAATATCGTTTATCGTTTAGGTATTGGCAATACAATTCCAGCGAGTCGTCAAATCGTAAATCATGGACATATTTATGTCAATAATAAAAAAGTAACTATTCCGAGTTTTCAATGTTCACCCAATGATACTATCGAAATACGAAATAAACAAAATTCAAAAAAATTAGCAGAACGATTTTTAGAACAACCAAGTTACAATACAATTCCTCAATATTTAGAATTTGAGAAAGAAACGTTAAAAGGAAAAGTAAAACGTCTTGCCGAAAATACTGAAACGAACTTGCAGATAAATGAACTTTTAATTGTAGAATACTATTCACGTAGATAAAGCTACATGTAATTTATTTTGATAAATTCTATGATGAAATAAAACTGAGGCGGGAGGATTTGAACCTACGAATGGCGGAGTCAAAGTCCGCTGCCTTACCGCTTGGCGACGCCCCATTTGATGTAAATTATATGCAAAGTGAATAAATCTGTCAATCTTAGTTTAAATATTATGGCGGGTATGGGCAAGAAGGGATTCGAACCCCTGACACCGTGGTTCGTAGCCACGTGCTCTAGTCCACTGAGCTACAAGCCCGTAGTAAATATATAACA
>Ga0163179_10000429_pt1 | contig 30505 bp, 14 predicted proteins | sample AtlANTMetagenome_FD_109643 | JGI IMG/M metagenome (GOLD analysis project Ga0163179, IMG submission 109643) | Marine eukaryotic phytoplankton communities from the Atlantic Ocean - Atlantic ANT 2 Metagenome | ecosystem: Environmental > Aquatic > Marine > Oceanic | place: North Atlantic Ocean...
CACCATTTCCTCCACCGTTTCCACCATTACCATTGCCACCATTACCATTACCATTACCATTACCATTACCACCATGACCATTTCCATTTTTCTTTTTACCATTACTATCATCATCTTTTTCATGACGTAAATATCCACCATAACCAATGCGATAACCCTTTGGAATAGGTTTACATTTCTTATCAGTTTGACAATAATAGTATCCAGATTTACACTTTTTCATTCTTTGGATTCGATCCCTCCTTATTATTTAGAATTCCTTGTTTCAACATTTTTGATAATTCTGATGTTGACCCAACAAATAGTGCATTATTTGTAACATTATTTGTAGTTTTATTATTATCTTCATCGACTTCTTTTACTTTTTTCTGTAAATCCATTAATTTATCAGTCGTATCTGCTACAGATTTAATTAACTGTCCTGCAACTTCATATGCTCTAGGACTTGCAGTTTCACCAGCAACCTCCATTATACCATTAATTGCTTCTTGACCCTTTTCTATTAAGGAATATAAATTACCTCTAGTATAATCATAATCTTTACCAATTTCATCAGGTTTCTTTACGTCCTTAGTTTTAACATGAGGATCAGGTGTTTTAACTATTTCAGACTTAATATTTAAAGCCTTGTCTATAGGATCATAATTAGTCATTAGATATCAGTTTGTCTAGTAGGACTATAAGATTTAGAATCTGAAAAGAATGATGTTGATTCACTAAATCCAAAATCATCATCAGGTCCCGCATCAACAGGATCAGGTGTTACTGTATATCTTACCTCTCGTTTTGAATTTTTAGTATCTGTGTCAGCAGCATAATCAATTTGAACTTTCTTAATAAGACCCTCAGATGACTCTGCGACTGGACCGAATAGGTATGTTTTAGCAGTAAATCCTAGTGTATAAATTAACGCACGTCTTGTTGAGAAATCACCTTCATAATCATCTTGAAAATTAATACTATCTAAAACTATTGGTATATCTCTTTTCTCTCCAATTGATTTGACTAAATCAACTGTTAGATTAAATGATGGTTGAAAGTATGGTAAGATTTGCTCAACAATCTGTAAAGCATCATCATTCAATTTTGCAAGTATGTTTAATTCAAATCCAATATTATATGGAACAGGCATAAAAACTTTTTTTATATTATTCCCATCGGATGCTTTGAATGTTTGAGTAATTCCAGTTTTTCTTGAAGAATCATAACTAACATTATTCATCTCAAAAGACATTCTAGGTAAAGTGATACCAACAGGTTTATTTAAGTCTGCCTGTTGCTCTAATCTTGCAAGAAATTTTTGTGAAGGACCATATGCTAAAGGAACTTTTAATTCACTGTAAGTATTACCTGCACTATCATCGTGACGAATACTAATAGAATTAAAAAGTGTTCCAAAAGTAACAATTGTCTTTCTAATTATTTCGTGATAGTAATAAGTTCCTAACATTAAAATGTACCAAATGGGTTTCCTTCTGAGAAATCAATAATCGCATCTGCTTCTGTTTCGATTTCATCACCTTTATCATATTTATCAGCAAATTCTGCAGACTCGATGTAGTCAATAGTATATCTAGCAGAAGAAGCAGCTCCAGTAATTACATCACCTGCTACAAACGTACCATTTGTAGTTCCTAGTTTTAGTGTATTTGTAGTTACATTCCAAGACTTGACTCTTGCTGTTGCACTTGAACGTGAACCAGTAACAACTTCATTGAACTGGTAAGTACCAATACCTGTAATAACTGGTGGTGGAGTTACAGTTCCAATTGCAGTTCCTGTAGTATATCCAATACCAGCATCCGAAATAAGTATGGATGTTACAAATCCTGCAGCATTTATATTTGCTCTTCCAATCGCAGTTCCGACTCCTGAAGTTGGTGTTGTAAATGTTAACGTTGGATTAATTGCATATCCACTACCACTTGATGCGATACTTACCGTTCCAATACCAGCAGAGGTAGTAACCAAATATGCAGTTGCTGCAGCACCCACACCATAGGATGTAGATCCAACTCCAAGAACAGTTGATGCAGCACTTACAATAGTAACAGTTGGTGCGACTGTATATCCAGCACCAGGATTTGTGAGTAGTATTTCTTTAACAGAATTAACTCCATTGATTGATGTTGTTATTGCAACAGCAGTTGCATCTATTCCACCATTTGGTGCTGTTCCAATTGCAACATTTGGAGTTCTTGTATAATCATATCCATCTTCATTTAAGAAAATCTTACGAATATATCCAGATGTGGTTGTAAAACCTAGACTTGCAGTTGATCCAATTGATATCAGTTTAAGAGATGTAATGTATCCTTGATCTACTAGGGCATCATCAATTTCTTCAGTTGTATTGCTAAGTTGATCCCATCCACCCACTTCGTCTTCAAGTTCAAATAGTTCACATCTAAGTTCATAAACATAATTTTTACCTAACTGATAAAATGGTTTTTCATGTTCTACAAATTTAATCTCAAAAAGTCTACCACCTAATGGAAAATATATTAAATCTCCTTCACTTGGTCTACTTGTTACTTCTATTACTCCCTCTGGTAAATTAACTAAAAATGGAGATATGAAATCTTCAAATCTTTCTTTAGATATTGTAACTATCAATTCATCCTTTAAACTCATTCCAAATTTTGTCATAATATCACCAGCACCTCCATATCCCTCATATGTGTTTACATATGCTTCTATTGCAAAATTATCTCTAAATGTTGATGATTCTACCTCTGTAAAAATATTATCTTTACTAACAATTCTACGAGGTAAATACATTACCTCTACACCATAAATTTTTAACTGTTCATTGATTAAATCTTGAACTAGTCTTTGTTCACTTTGTGATCCTTGTAGAAAAAAGGGATTTAATGCCATTATACACTATCCTATAAAATCAAGAGGTGGAAATTCATATTCTTTCATGATTCTTTCCCTCAATATATCCATCTCCTTTTCAGCATCATCGTATATTTGCCTTCCATTTAATTCCAATCCACCTGGTAATTTTACACCCTGAAATTTAATTAAATTTTGTCCCCATTGCCTTTTTATAAGTGTAGTGAGGTATAATTTGACAAATGGATCATTATATATCTGCACAAATGAATCAGGATCTAAAGCACGATAGCAATCAAGAACAATGAATGTACCTTCGTCTTGTGCAGCCCAGTCAATATCAAGATATAATCTATCCTGTCTTTTGTTAAATCTTATTTGTTTATCTGTTGTTAATAAAAAATCTATATCTTCAAGATATGTTTTTGTCATTGAATATTGAAGAAGATTGATTGAATTGAAAAAATATAAATCATTTAAAAATAATTGATATTTAATACTAAACATTCCACCTGAAATTGAACTTGTATCAAATTTAAATATTTTTTCTACTCCAATTACTGAATCTGGAACTTGAATAAAGTTGGATGTTTCATAAAAATTTGAAGTAACTGTTCCCAAACCACTTATATTTGTGGAAGTTCCTGTAGTAGTTACGATTCCAACTCCAGAAGTTCCTGATGCCTTTCCTCTATCAATATCGTCCTGAGTAATTTTATATTTTAAATACATTCTTTCAACACCTTCATAATTTCTTTCTTGAAAATATTGAATAGTATCATCAACTAAATCATCCACTTGATCATCATCTACGTTTACTTCTAAAACTGGCGCACCTAATTTTCGGAAACAGTAGTCAATAAGTCCTTGTCTAGTACTTGGTTTAGCCATTAAAATGCCCCTCCATCTATTAATCCAGCAGTAAGTGTACCATCAACGTTACATGTTCCATCTACAAAAATATTATTTGCAAATGTTGCAATTGCCCCAAAAGTTGCAATTCCAGCAGTAACAATCAACCCTCCAGTGTTAATTCTTATACCCGATCTTGCAGTAATAAGACCAACAGAATCAACATTGGTTACATCTTCGTATGTTAAAGTGCCACCGACACTTAAATTTCCCCCAATAGTTACATTAGTTGGAACATTTAAAGAATTTACAGTAGCAATTCCTGTGATATTTAGAGAATTACCTGTTAAAGAATCAAGAACTATATCATCACCAACATACAAATCACCACCAACATATAAATCATTAGTGGTTGTTACTATTCCTGTTAGAGTTGATAATCCAGATACACTTAAACTCGATGCATTTAAAGCAGATACTGTAATATTTGGTGTCCCTGATAGACCTAAAGCAGTAGTTGCGGTGCTTGCTGTTCCAGTTACATTACCGATAAGATTACCAGTAACATTACCTGTCAAAGGTCCTATAAATGAAGCACTAGTTGTAATACCAGTAACAACAAGATTATCTAATGATAATCCACCAGCTAAATCTAATCCTCCAGATAGAGTTGATATTCCAGATACACTTAATTGAGTAACTGATGCAATTCCACCAATTACGTTCTGAGCAGTGACAGCACTAACTGAACCACCACCAGCACTAGCTAAAATTTTAATTGCGTCTGATTGACCAACTCTTACTTTAATAGGCATTATCGAGTCACTCCCTCCCTTAAGAGCACAGAACCCTCTACAACTCTTGTTTTTTCACTAGCCGCATTTGTGATGATAATATCATACACATATCTACCTGGTTTGGGTACGGCTGATTGAGCAGCTGTTAAACTAAGTAAAATCTTTCCATTTGTAGAATCTGAAATAGTTGTTGTAAAATCATGTTTAGAACTACTTCCAGCATGTTTTCTAAACTGAGATGTTACTGTAAACCCATCTAAGTTTAAAGCACCAGAATCGTCACTTTCAATTAAATCAAATTCTTGACTAAAAGTTGATCCTGCATTGATAATTAAATTTGATACATATACGGCTGACATCTATTTCAATAATATTTGCTAATTATATTTATGTCTTATTATTGCCCTCTACTAAAATTTTAAGTAGTGACTTAATTTCATCAATATCATTTTTCATATTTTGAATTTCATCTTTTTGTCTATTTCGAGATTCTAAGGATTTTATATACTGAGTATATCCGTGATCATCACAATTAATAATTGCACCTGTTTTAGGATCTCTGTATAAATTTGGATGACCTTCTACCTTTATCATTTTACAGCAATTGCTCTTAGTTCTTTAATTCTTGGTGGTTGAGCCTGATTTGTTCCCAACATCACTAACTTAATTGTAAATCCAGTAAATTCATCTAAATTATCAACAGTAAATTGATATTCTCTAAACTCATTAGACCTACTTATCGGAACAAATGTATCTGATCTACCATCATTTTTAGATTGATCATCAACAACAAATCCATCTCCATCAACTTGAACTGTATTATTAAATCCAGGAAACAGATTGAATGATTGTTCAACTTCACTTGAGTCTGCTTTAACAAGACTATATAATACTCTAAAATCTGAGGATTCTGGTCTACAAGCACTCAATATTACTTTTAATGAAGTAGCAGGTTTGTTTAAAAATACAGTATTTGAAACATAAATTGATGCATGGGGGTCATCAATAACAGAATTTACTCTATTATCTCCACTATATCTATCTTCTCCAATTGGATTATTCAATCTATTACTTATAAACTCAGTTTCAGATCCACTACTCAATCTAATAATTGGTGATAAATTTTCATCACTTGAACTTAAATTCAGAATAGTTGTAAATGATTTTCCATTAGGTAAATTTTGTAAATATTGAGTTTCATTTATTTTTGAAGTAACTATTTTAACTGTATCTAATGAATTATATGTGTTCAATTGAACTGTTTGGAATCCATCATCTATAAATGAAGTTTCATTGCCAGCAACACTTGTTCCTGATACTGTTCTAATTGAGGCATCTATATTTGTTTTAGCACCATTGACTCCTGTAGGTGTCAGTATATCATATCTTGGAATTAAGGCACCATAGAGGATGTTTTCAGATGCTCTGACGTTTGATCCTCCTACAAATGCCTCACTATTAAATGATAATTGTGGTTCTGTGGCACTATCTGCAGATCTATTTTTTCCGTTTGCAGTTCTATCAAAAGCAATATAGTAACTATCAAGATCTATTGGAGAACTTAATCCAAGAGTTGACGTATCTGGGACTTGAATTCTTCTCATTGAAACACCACCAAATTCATATTTTTTAACTACTGCATCAATTTGATGTTCGATTGGAACTGTATTATCAACGCCTCGTTGATTTCCAGATCCAGATGCAATATTTAAGACACCTGTTCCTACAGATTGGTATCCGATTATTTCATCTCCAATCTGCACATAACCAAGGTTTGTTGCACTTACAGGGATTCCTTCAAAATTAGTAAATGGAGTAGTAGAACCTATACCAATTGTATTTGTTTCAGTTTTAGATAACACTGCAGTCAAAGTACTTGGAGCTACATCAGATTCTATTCCCTTAATCTTAACTTTATTTGTAGTGGAATACATACCATGATTAAAATGATTTACTTTAAATACATTTCCTGCATTAACTCCTGAAGTATTAAAGCTTCTTCTAGTAATTAAACCAGTTGATCCAAATGATACAACAGAATTACTATCATTAAAATATCTAAGTGGAACTGTGTTATCTGCTGTATATGAAGTATCGTCTGATTGAATATCAGTTAGATATAAAGTGTCAATACCTAAAGTTTCTGTAATGGTAATTCTTGCATTCTCACCTTCTCCACCTTGTGCACCCACAGTTGAAGTTACGATACCAACCACATCTCCAACTTTATATCCAGTACCATTTACGACTGGAACTGCACTTACCAAAGCACCACCAGATGCCTGTATATTTAATGTCAATCCACTTCCTTCACCAATTACATTGAAAGTGCTAACATTAGTGTCTGTAGCATAATTAGTTCCTACAGTTGTAATACCAACAGCATTTACTGAACATCCAGTTCCTACAACTACAGCAGTGCTTGTTGCACGACTACCACATATTTTTCTACCTGGTGAAAGAATATCTGCCACTCCATTGTTCAAAGTTGTAGTAATACCAATACTTCCTGTTTTTGGTAAAACTTGAATTGGATTATCATTTAATACTGGCATATATCCATTACTATCATTTAAATCTGGATTATTAAAGTATGCCGATCCTGATAATGAAGTGAATTTAGCTTTATATAACTTAAATGTCATATCTTGTGTTTGATCTTCAGTCCAAAGAGACCCATTCTGAGATTTGAATATTGCACCTGCACCGTATTGAGTACTGTATATCAATGATGCTCCAGAGTCTGCAGATTGTATTGAACTTGCATTAACAGCAATTCCACCATGTCTTGCTGTCCATACAGTATAAGCAGTGCTATTAGGTGCAACCAATACGAAAGAATATGTATTACCTGGTGCCAAATAAATTGGTTCTGGGAATGTAAACTTGGTTGGTTTGCTTGCAGTCTCAGCATCAGATTCAATTAATGTAATCTCATTTCCATTTGAGTCAACACCCTTTGGTCTTAAAGTTTTACTTTTTCCAACTAAAAATTTTGAAGGTCGAGCATCACCAGTTACAGTTCTAATTTCACAACGGATTGGTGTGTTTGATACTACATCAACAGATGCAAAATATACTTCAACTGCAGTTATAAATGCACCATTTAGATCTGTATTTGCCTCTTTAGCACTTGGTGCTAGAACGTTACCACCAACTGAGAATGTTTGTGCTAAAGGATCATCATCTTCTGCCTCTATATTAGCATTAACTTGTGCATTAAACGATCCATTAACATTAATTGTAGTTGTATTGGTTATTAAAGTAATTGTATTTTGCCATTCTTCAATTGTACCAAAAGCAGAGTATTCTGTTTGTGCAGATATTACTCCAAATTTTAGTGAAGGGTCTACAATTTCATTTGTAGGACTTGTAGTTAATTTAAAATCCTTAACACCAGTTTGTACTTTTACAACAGGAGATGGTTGTGAATATGGATCTCTAAGATAAGAAGAACCTGTTACATCACCAAAGGCATCAGTAATCAACCTCAAATCTTTTACATATGCAGTTGCACCACTTTCCTGTCCAACCAGTAATGAATTTTTGGATAGATATCCATAAAAATTACCCTGTGCTTCTTCTGATAGTGATTTGGTATCTATATTTAAAATTGAAGATGATTGACTATAATCACTTGGAATACTATTTCTACCAGAACTATATGGATCACTTATATAAACTTCTGATGGATTATTAAATGCTCCAGATTTATGGTTTGGTTGACATACTCTGAAAACCATACTTACATTACTACCAGAACTTGGATATACATTTACTGTTTCCCCAATTTTAAAAGAACTATTTGAACCATATTCTGTTCCATTCACATCAGGTGTAATTTCAAGTAATTTTGGAATTACATCAAATATTTTTTGCCCATCTAAAAATAAATATAATTCGACATAATCTAAGAATCCTCCTGATATAAATTGAATATTTCTAGATCTCATAAAATCATCTGACGATGAAGAAACTAAAGCATTTTGAGCAGTTCTATCAACGTTACTAAAACTAGCAGAACCTTGACCTTGAGAGTTTATATTCACACTACCAGAACGATTTCGATTACCAACAGTACCTAAATTTATTGTACTTGTTCCAGCATCAAAATTCATATTGATAGTTTCAACAGTATTAGTTCCTGTTTGCCTTATAATTTGATCTTGAAGACGAACAGTTCTTGTCCATACATCATTTTTAGGATCTAACTCAACTTTACCAGCAAATACGGTTAATTCATACGGGTTGACATTTATAATATCATTTGTCTCACCACTCTTTGTTGCATATGGTTGAGTTATCCATTCCACTTCTTCATAATTTAATGTTACAACATCACCAGTTTTTCTAACATTTGAATCAAATAAATCAAAGTTTGTATTAAAATCTAATTCAGAACTAATTGTAAATTGTTTAGGTGTTATTTGAGATGCTAAAGTATCTCTTGTTCTAAAGGATATCAACTCTTGAGATTCTGGATTTACCTGTATTGATGATAGATCTCTATTGATAAAATCATAGTTTCTAAAAGCATCTACAAAAAATCCACTTTTAAATCTATTCTTACCTTCTTCATCCTGAATTTGTAATGATTGAGCACTTACTTCTAATAAAGACAATGTAGTAGTTTCTTCTAAATTTGAAACTCTATCTTCAATATTACCAATGTCTCTCATGGTAAATCTTCGATTATCATTAAATGTCAATTTAGCATTTTGAGTGTTGTAAAGATATGCTGGTAACTCAATAGTTCCCAACTGCATCACCTCATCATTCTTAATTGGAGGTTTTGGATCTTGAGATGAGATTCCTTTTTCATAAACAAAATCTCCAAATTTATTCAAATAAACTCTATCAACTCTTGGTAAATAGTATTCATAAGTTGCGGAAACAGTTTCATCTGGTTTTACATATTCTATGACTGATGTTCCACTAAAATCTCTATGTTTAAAATCGAAGGGAGATCCAGTGTCTGAACTAGGATCATAAACAGATACTCTAGGTCTAAAATCAAAAGTATCAGTAGCTCTTACTTCACGATCACCAATTAAAGGAATATCGTCAGCATATCTTTCTTCATCATAACTAAAGACCGTAAATACATCTCCTGTATCATTACTTGCAACAGAATAATAATCAAATACAATTAATAAAGGTCCTTTTGGTTCTGGAGTATTCTTATTTCTAATTATTCTCGAATAATCATAAAATTGATCTCTTTGTCCTTTGTCTAAAGTATATGAATTAGTAATATCTTTAAAGACACCAATCTCTACAGATTGAACATTAGTTTTGATATTAGATTCTGAAAATACTACAGATTCTCCTACATTAAATTTATCGGGTGTTTGATAAATTACTGATAATTTATTAGTATTCGGTTTACCTACAACCCTTGCAATTATTTTACTATTTTCTCCTATTATGTTTTCTCCAATAATTGCATTAGTAGTTACATCAGCAGTGCTTGTAAATTGTAAAACATCTAATTTAGGAGCATCAGTGTCAATGGATTCATAAATTGCTAGAATTTTTACAGCATCTGGGTAATTTAATGATATTGTTTCGTCTTGAACTCTAAGTCCATATCTCTGATCAAAAATAAGACCATCTGCAATTGTTGATGCACCCAATCCAACATTAACACTACCAGATTTTGCATACTTAGATCTTGTAACATTTAAGACTTGACTTCTCTTATACTCTTTTAACTTCGATTTGATTTTGTTTTTGATGATGGTAACATCAATAGTTTTACTTAAATTTGCACCACCACTATTAATTTCGATTGCTTCACCATTGTTAGCATATGTAAACTTATCTTTCGTGATTGCTATTGGATCATTGTTATTATCAAGTAATGTATATCTTTCTTGATCAAAAGTTTCAAAAATAGCTTCAGATGCAGCAAATCCAAAATCACTTGACATATCTACTGTCAAAACTCCTGAACTAGAATTTTTTGTAAGTTTTCTAGAAACTTTAAGTTTTGATCTTGTTAAATCTACAGTAGCAACATTATCATTAGATAGTTGTGAATATAAAGAACCTCTTCCACTAATCAAAGGTGCACCCAAAAACATTGATACTGTTATTGTACTGCCAGGAAGTGCTCCATTAAAGACTCCAGTTACGTTTGGAGAGATTGCTACAACTGTTAAAGTTTTTCCATCAGCACTTACATTACTTACTTCGTTAAATGTCTCTTCAGCAGCTGAACCAGTAGTTTTAAAATATCTAACAATATCTCCTTTCTTCAATCCAGTAAATAGTTTTGATCCTGCAGTAACAATTCCTCCATTTGTGATATTAACTGTTTCGATATTATTTGGTAATCTAAATCTTTCTAAAACTGTATCTGCTTGAAAAGTAGTTCCCTCTTTTACAGATTTTATATCTTGAACTGTATGTGCAGTTGCAACACCAACAGTTCGAGAAATATCAATTCCATTAATTTGTATTTGTTCACCCTCTGAAAAAGTTCCTGATGTTTGATTTATTGGTACAACTAATGAACCACCTCCAGCACTTATTGAAAATCCACTCGCACCACTATTTTTTCCCTTAATAAATGATCCAGCTGGTATTTCAGTATTACTTACTGCTTGATTTAAAATTAAATCTGTATTTGTCTGAATATCAAATAATCTTAGTTCCCATCTAGTTGCATCATTTGTATATGGTGCATCTTCTAAATTAAATGAGTAAGCTCTTGCACTTCCAATAACTCCACCACCACCAGCAAATTTACTGTGTAGAGAAACTATATTTCCAGAAGTTATATTACTAGGATCAACATTATTAACCTTGATTAAATTTCCCATCTCAAAAGAAACACCAATATCACTTCTTATACCAACATCTCTTGGTTTATCAACATCAATAATAGTAGTTCCCGCCTTTTCAATATTATATCCTCTCACATATGCTTCACCTGCAGATATTTTTAAACACATTAAGTCATCAGATGGTTCATTTCCTTGCTCTGTAGTGTCGTCAGAGAAGAATAAACCATTATTACCTAGATTATCATTTAAAGAGTTAAACAACCCCATTCTGAATGGTGTAACACTATAATCACCAGACTCCTCATATGTTCTTTCAGCAATCCAATCACGAATTTTATTATATTCACTCTTAGGTTGCATTATCTTCAACTTTCCTTCATCCAATCTCATCAATTCAATGAAATCAGTATCATTCTTATCCGTTAGTAATTTTTTAGTTAAAGTTAAATTTATTTTAAGTCTATCTGCGCCAGGTGCTGCATAGTTGGTAAATCCTTTTGCATTATCAAACAAACTGCTATCTTCTTTTGCGTTTATAATAAGTTCATCAACTTTTAATCCAACTCTATATGAGGGAGTATTGGTATAATTATCTAAAATGATTGTTTGATCAGAAACATTTGCAAAAAATCCTCTTACAAAATAAACACCTTTTGATATAAACGCAGCAGATCCAACAGAAGTAGCCTCTGTTGGTATTAAAGATGCAAAAGGTGTATTTGCATTTATAGTGGTATTTCCATATACAACATTTTCAGTTGCACTTAAAGTTTCTCCATCCGAAAAAGATGTAATAACAGAATTACTATCTGCACTAACATAATTAACATACAATGTTACAAAATCAACATCTAAACCATCGGGTAAAGATACAAACTTAACTATTGCTTGAATACCAGATTCACTTCCAGTTATTTTTTTTCCTATAAAATCTTTAATGTAAACTGATATATCAACATTAAAATTTGTATTATTTAATTTTACAGCATTAAATTGATTATCAAAAGCAAGTCCACCAGGTATAACTACAGATCCCTCTTTAAATACATGATCACCAAATGCTTCTATTTGATTTTGAAGTATTGATTGTTGTGTTGTTAACTCCCTAGCTTGTACTGGAAAACCTGGCTTATACAAAACCTTATGAAAGTTTTTCTCACTATCATAGTCATCGTAGTATGGGCTTACATTAAGATTAATTTTTTGTGCCATTTTTTTTAGAATTCCAGAATGATTTTAACGTCTTCTTTTTGTCTTACATTTCGTTCAACTTTTTTTCGATTGTCAATGTATATTACATCGCCACTCTTTTTATTTATTTCAGGATTAGCAAGTCCATTTGTAAATTGAACACCTAAATTGATTTGTTTATTACCAATTACAGTGGTTATACCTGTAAAACTCTCAACTAATGAATTAAAAGTTACTGAACCACCAGGAATTGTTCTAATTTGATTTCCATTATTTTCAAAGGATAAAACCTTGGCACTCGCATTAACACCATCAAAATCTGTATTATCAAAAGTACTTTGATTTAAATTTAGAGTTCTATCTTGAATATATTTAAGGACTTGAGTATCTTTATCATAAGATGCTACAGTTCCTCTTGCAATACCACCAGTTACAGTTTGTGTGATACCAACACCGATAAGGGCATTGAAATCAGTTGCTGCATCAATTGCAGTTTGTAATTTAATGGCAGATAATGATGAGAATTGTGCTTCAGTAACAATTCCCGTTGCCCCTGATTTTTGTGGGTTTTTAATTATTCCAACTTGACCAAAATGAGTGTCTGTAGGAAAATCTTTGGTAGAATCATCAAATCTAGAATAAACTAAGACTTTATCTGCACCAAGTTCTGTATATACATCTGACCCATGACCTTTTGATGGAGGTATAATTGGAATTAATTTTGCCTTTATGTCAGTTGCTCCGTTTTTGTAACTTTGCAAGTTTACCATTCCGAAGGTATATCCAGAACCACCAGAACTTACGATAGTGTCTGTAATAGTTCCATTTGTAAATGTCACTAAAACTTTTCCTCCAGTTCCATCTCCTAAAATATCTAATTCTTCAGTGGAAGTATTATTATTATTGTATCCAGTTCCTCCATTCTCAATAAAAACTTTTTTAATTTGGTTTTTATTGATATCAGAATCACCTGCCTCTCTTACTGATTGAATTTGAGGATCAGTAGAAGTTGACCAATCACTTGGTAATACAATATATTCCGTAGAATCAAACTTAATTACATCACTTGGTGATATGGTAAACAAATATTTCCACACATAAGGATCTTGTGTTCCAGCAGCTGCTGGTTCTAAATCAGTAAATGTAGGTTCATCTAAGGATTCAACTCCTTTTGCATCAGTAGAGGATGGTACACCTGATCCTCCGTTATCTAAACAAATGTAGACTTTAAATTCAGAAGTTAAAACATAAAAATTTGTTTTATATAAACTTCCAGTTTGTGAATTAGGTGCTTTATTACTTTCAGTATAATCATGTCTATACATATCATATCTTGTATTTGCAACCCAATTATGTTTTTTTACAACTCTTCTAATATTTGAAGAATTAATTTTTTTACCGAATAGTGAGGTATCTCTGTAGGTTGTTAAATATTGTTGATTATCAATTGGATTAGATGGCCAAGAGGTCGTTCTACCAAAACCAACTACGTCTGGATTTGGTAAACCTAAAAATACATAGTAAGAATTATTAGAGTCTAAAACAGAATCTACAAAATTACCTGCGTTTACTATTCTAAATTGATCTGTTACTACCGCTGGCATATTAATAGTTTTTTAGATATTTATACATTATATTTAACATTAAATTTAAGTGGGTGTTGTTAGACCACCAGTTTTCTCAAATGTGTCTGCTCCACCAGTTCTTTTTAGTGATGGGAAAGTGGTTAATCCAGCATCAACAGTCAGTCCTGTAACACCTATTGATATTGGTGATGATGATCTTGAAAAGTTTCTAATTCTTGCTATTGAATACTTACCAACTGGAACTGTAGCAGATCCTGTTGAAGTTATACCAGTAGTTAATGTGTTAGATTTTATCAAACAAGTGACCACTCCAACTCCAGCTCCAAGATCTTGGAAAGATGCTATGGTATATACATTATCAACGAATGTTGTTCCAATACCAACACTATGTGCATCAACACCTGAAACACTCAAAGATGTTAGTCCTGAACCAACACGAGTATCATAAACATAGAATGGTGTGCCTATACCTAATGGAGTAAAAGTAGCACCATCTCTCTTTATCGTAAATTTGACACCTAATTTAGATGAAAATACGGTAGTTCCAATTCCTGTAATTAAACCAGTATTTTCTTGAATCGTCAATCCTGAAGTTGTAAGATTTTCAAAGGTGCTTGATTCTATAGGACTCTCTATTAAAACTTGAGGTGCAATGGTATATCCTAAACCAATATTAGTTACATTGATTGAAGATATCTGACCATTAGAAATGGTTGCAGTTGCTGTTGCTGTTGTTCCTACACCAACACCAATTCTTGGTGGAGCAGAAATAGAAACTGTTGGGGTTGATGCATACCCAGAACCAACATTAGTTATTGTAATTCCACTTACTGTTCCTGAAGAAACAGTTGTAGTAGCAGATGCATTTACAGAGTCAGTTTTGTTTAAATTAGTGATTGATGCATTTATTATTACTGTTGATTCATCTTCATAATTAAATAAATCTGCATTATCCACAAAGAAATCTATATTTGAGGTAGTAACGTCACTAATTATTTTTGCAATTGGAATAATTCTAGGTTCAAGATCTTTTCTTTTTTTAGAAACAATAACTTTATTGATAGTTTTATCATTTTTTTGTTTAATAAGTATTAAAGGTCTTGATATAGTTTCATTAATACCTTGTTCTTGGTAAATATTAGTCTCCAATGCAGTTGATGTAACAATACCTGTGACAGTACGATTATTTTGTGCTTCTATTTGAAAACCACCAATAGTAGGTACAGTTGATTCCAACCTAACTTCATCTCCAGTCTCTATATTTGTTTTTTGCCCATCTACAACAATCGAATCTTGACCACCTGTTCCCCTATAAAACATAATAGATATATCATCTTCAGGTATGGGTGCTTCACTGAAATTAATTGAAGTTCCACCAACTAAATTATAAGCTTTAGATGGATCTTGTATTATTCCATTAACTGTCACTAAAAATATATTCTCCAATCTAACATTACTCAATAAAGTTCCAGCAGCTTCAACACTAATTAATGAATTATTGAAATTTAATGGGAATCTTGTTGTAATTCCATCTTGAAGTGATTTAATTGAATCTATGTAATCAAATTCTCCAAATTGCCACATTGCAAATGAATCATTATATATTTCATTTACTTCAAGAGTCGATTTGGGAGAAAACGCACCCATTCCTTTTGCAGTTACTAATCCAACTGCTTCTATTACATCTCCTTTCTTAAATCCATAACCAGAATTTACTGTCTCATATTTTGAAACTTCAAATAGTGTTGAACCTATTCCTGTAGTTGCACTTGCACTTACAACCGCAGTAACTGTCAAATTGCTTCCAGTTTCTGTTGTGGAACCGATTGATAGTCTTGATACACCAGTTACAGGTAAATTTGCATAGGATGGTTCAGAAACAAATACTCGTGGATCCTTATAATTTGTTCCTGCAGCACCAACTGTAAATATTGCAGTTCCTCCTACACCTGCTGTTGCAGTTACCTGTGCACCAGTACCGACATTCTCACCAACAAATACACTAAACAAATTATTATCTAACTTTGTGATTGTTGTGTTTATACCAGCAACTGGGTCTGTAGATCTTGGATATGGGTGAACTGTTTTAAAATTATCTCTCTCACATGTAAATCGAATAGAACCAGTTTTAATTCCAACTAAATCATTTGTACTCATTCCATGATTATTAACAGTTAATACCAATATACCAGTTACAGGATCATAAGTTGCATTTGTTGGTGTTATATCTGATCCAACATTTCTATCAATCGCATTTATATCTGCATCTACAAAACGATGTTCATATCCAAGATCCATTACAGTAACTGCAATTCCAACTCTGCCATTATATCCAGAACCAAATGTTAGGTTACTAAAGTATGGAGATACATTTCCAGATCCAACGTAAACATGTGATGTATTTCTTTTTCCAATGTTAAGACCAAATATATTTGTTGCTGCAATTGAAACAACAGGAAATTGACTTCCTGATAATGTAATACTTGGATTAAATTGTAAAGAATCTAATATTGCAACCTCATTTGAATTTGTAAATCTATGTTCATTTACAGTTTGGAAAGTAATTATACCTGTCACATTATTATATGTTGCAGTTACAATACCTAGTGCAGATCCAGTATATGCAACTCCGACAATACTTGTTATCGTTCCACCAGTACCAATAAGTGCCTTTACTTTTGCACCAACTAAAGGAGCATATCCTAGTCCAGTAATAGTTGAACCAAGAGATATTGGAACACCACCTCTAGGTAATTCATTTGTATTGATATTGTTATTTGAAATGAATGGATTTCCATCTGATGATGTTATTCCTGTAAAGAACACACTAGTCACTCCAGTTGCACCACTTCCAGATTCAATTATTTTAAAGTTTTTATCTGGATTATTATCTGTTGATGGTGATTGGAAAATTCCATTTACAAATAAAATTCCACTACCACCATCTGTTCCTAATCCAACAGTATTTGCACCACCCACTTTTAAAGTAAACGTGGTTGTTATACCAGTAAATTGATCAGAAATATCATCAAAAATTTCATTTGTGCTATAATCATTTCGAAGATAAACTCTTCCATTGAAAGATGCTGTGGGAATGTCTAAATTACTTTCATCTTTTTCTTTACCTGGATTACCTCTTGGTGCATCAGTAAAGAAAATTTTCCTTCCAACAATATTATAATTACCTTTAAATCTTTTCACAGTCACACCATCATTATGTGTGGTTTGTGGACTACCAACAGATGCTCTTTCAACCTCAATTGTATTGAATGTTCCAGCAGTTCCTACAGGAGATCCACTTGTTGTTCCAAATCCAACATTTGTTACCTGAACAAATTCATTTTCTATTTTTAAAATATCATTTACAGATATTGTACTTATTCCACTTAGGTTAATAATAGTTGTTGTCAATCCAACCTGTGCACCTACGTTATTTTTTAAAGTATGTTCTACATCAGTTTCAATTAAAGGATACTGTGTCAAATCATCAATCGCAATTAAAGACTTTTCATTGCTCTTTGCCATTGAAAACTCATGAGCATTTCCTTCACCAACCCCCATAAATGTAACTGCTGTTCCTGCTCTTGTAGTTGATATGAAGAAAGAATTGTTAGTTACTGTTTTTGCAAAAACCGTTGTTGGTAATGAGTCAACAATAGAACCATTTTTAAATTGCATTGGTGTTGAACCTATACCAATAAATGTAGATGCTGGTGTGTACACTAATTGTTCATTTTCTCTAAAGAAGTGATTTTCGATAGTAAACTTACCAGTTGTTAAATTGAGTATAGATGCACTTGTAGGATTAAATGTCTTTCCAAAAATTGTTGTTGAATTATTATTCAATATAAATTCTTTTCTATTAACTCTATTACCACCAACTGCATTATATTCTTTAACTTCATTACTTTCTAATATACCACCATAATTTAAATTATTTGGAGTATTAACTTTATCTAATGCAGTATAGAAAGCATGATTTAATGAAATGACTGTAGATATTCCACTTGAACTATCAGGATGAAACTGAAGTTTAAATTTACTTGCAGAGTAAGAAGCACTAAATGTACCTAAACCTGATGAAGGATCGTATTCAGAATTGGAATTTTTAGTAACTGATAAAGATCCAGTCTCCTGAACAAAAGCATTTGTTCCATCATGAATAGATAAAACTTCATGTATTGCCTTTGAAGACCCTATACTAACTTCTACAATTGATTTTACCGAATTGAATAATTGTGAATCAAAATCAAGAATAGTAGATACTCCAACATTAACTGTAGAGAATCCAGAGTATGTTGTAGTCCTTTCACTTCCATCTTGTTGACCAGAAGATTTAAATCTATAAATTTCATCAGCAACTCCAATCGTACCAATACCAACAATTTTTGATTTTAATCGAACATTATTAGATCCATTATTCTCAAAACTAATAACTAAATTGCTTCCTGATATACCAGAGGTAATAATTCCAATTTGATTTAAAGATAATTGACCATCATCTGTATTAAAATATGCTTGTGAAAGAAATGTATCAGTATTTGAATGTGAAACAAAATTTTCTACTAAATTCATTTCATTTGTTGTAAGATCTATTACATGAACTGTTGCATGTAAAGATTCAAATTTATTAATTGGAACAGAAATTATATTAGTTGTGATTCCTGCAGCACAGGTTTTAATAACAGAACTTAAATTTATAGGTCCTATTGATGATGTTCCTATTCCTGTCGAAGATGTGGTAAATTTAGATGAAGATATTTTTAAATCATAATCTACTGTAACAGCATCTTTTGTTGGAGTAAATCTAAATGTAGTTTTTGATGATATTGGATCTGTTTTTAAACTAAAATCAACAAAATTATTAATTTCCGATCCAGTAAATCCAGCACCAGAATTAATTAAATTTGATTTTTCTAAAATTAAATTTTTAGTGCCATTACTCAATAATATAAAATCTGAAAATTGAAGTTCATTAGTGCCAGATGCTGCAGTGCTACTTGTCCTAATTAATAAATTATTGAATAATTCATTTGAATTAAATTCAAATAAATCTATAAAAGTGTCAGGATTACCATCTAAGTTAGAAAATTGTCTGTTTATGTCATCAATGGTAAGGACATCATTAGTATTACAACTTATATAACTGGATAGTTTTATATTATCAAAAGATATAAATCTACTTACATTATTGACAACATCAATATCTCTTGCTGTATCGAGAATTATTTCATCAACTCTCCTTTCATCAAATAAATCTACTATTACATCCACATTGTCTGATGCCCCAATACCTGCACTTGTTGTGGAAGTAACTCCAGTATCGGCAAAATTTTTCATGCCACTTGTATGTAAAATATTATTAACTGTTGTTCTTAACTTTCTCCATTCTATAGGACTCTGTATAGAGTATGACATATTTTGATAATAGTCATTATCAGCAATTACTTGAAAGTCTTCATTTAATTTTCCTATACTATCATTCCAACCTAAATCTTTAAGAATTGAAAAATCAGTTTTTAATCTTCCTTTATTTTGGGTAACTTTTGATACTTCAGCTTTGATTCCTGAATTGGTTCCTGCTATGATATCTCCAGTTTTTACATCTTTCTTTCCAAATAATTTTAATTTTCCATTATTTAAACTAATAACTTCCAAATCTGTAGATAATCCATTAACAGTTAATTTTTCATCTTTTTCAAATGAAGATTGATTTTGAGTTACAAAAAATTCGGGATAATCACCCCTATTAATTACATTTGCAAATGTTGAAACAGTAGTTTTTGCTACTCCTGTACCAGTAGAGGTAAATTCGGATACATCAATAGTTACCTCTGCAAAACCACTAACGTTTCCATTGAAACCACTAACTCTTAATAACTTATAACCATAATCTTTAGAGTTAAATCCTGAACCAACTCCAGTCACTTTTTCAATTCCTTCAATAAAGACTCTATCATTAATTGCAAAAGGATCCACTGGGAACGTTGGTGTTGGTGTTGTTAACTTACATGTAAATGCTGTTCCTACACTATTAGATTTAACTTCTAATATTGCAATACCATTAGTATTATTGACAGTTCTTAAAGTCACTGTATCTTGTGGCAATCCTATGGGAACTTCATTAATATTAACTGTTGAAATACTATTCTCCGACATTACAGGTTCTAAAAATCCACTATCTATTTTTTCACCTGTTAATGAATTAACAACAATAATATTTGGTGGTGATATATAATCGGATCCACCATTTGTTACACTGACTATACCTAAAACACTTGAATTTGTTGTTTCTACGGTAGATGCTATAAGACTTTCTGGTTCTAATGTTTTATCTGATGAATATTCAAATCCCTCATTAATAATTCTTACTGTTTCAACAGAACCGATAGAATTTGAAGTTGGTACGATTAAAGCATCTCTACCTATAGAACTTCCAGCTATACCAACAAAATTAGGAAGTTTTTTATAATTTGATCCACCTGAAATAAGATTAATCTTTTCAATTTTTCCTGAAGTTGTTTTTGAATTTGTAGTATAACTTAAAGTATTACATTCTAGAGGTGTATAAGATAACTTTTCAGGTATACTTTTTAAAAATACTTCAAAAGAAGTATCATCAACTTTAGTTATCCTGTATGAATCATCATATTTACTATTAACAAAAGATATTTCTGATGGGTTTTTTACTTCAGTATCGGTTGTGCTAATATTTCCACTATTCTCCAAATTATAATACAAAACTTGAGGTAAACTATTTCCATATCCTATGGTTAATGCACTTCCAACTTTTACCACATTAAAGTTAGATGTTTTACTATCAGATATAAATTCATTTTTATATTCACTATCATGGTATAATTTAAAGTCATATCCAGATAATGAAGAATCTGAAACATCAAATACTAAATTATTATTTCTTACAGAAATTATTTGAGGATTTATAAGAGATATTGATTGTGTTAAACCACCAGTTGAACCTATACCAGTAATATTAGGAATATCTTTTGATGCATCTATTAGAGTATCACATAATTTTATGTTATCATTATCAACTTTATATACAAAATAATTTTTATTATCTAATCCTTGCGGTAAAGTATCGGAAGTGTATTTAATTTTTTCTCCAGTTTCCAATCCATGATTTTGCAAATTAATTGAATTGGAGTCTGTATTTATTCCCAATGAACTAAATCCAATTGGATTAAATAAAATATTACCAGTTAAAGAATCTCTAGAAACTTTAACTGCAGTTGAGGTTCCAACACCAACATTCAGACTCGGTTTAACTGTTAAAATAATTCTATCATTAGTTTCTAGACCATGAGAAGTTGAAATACTAACAGTTGTTTTTATTTTATCAACAGTTCCTTTTACTTGATCAAAATCAGTTTCAAAAGAAAATAAATCGTTATCACCGTTAGTTAAGGATATGAAATAAACTTCATTAAATTGACTTCCTCTTCCAGTCTTAATACCAATTGAATTTAAATTTTTATTGACAACATATAAAGTTTCAGGTAAGTTAAATGTAGTAGCAGGATTATTATCTGTAGATATTGAAATATTTGTACCTGCAGGTTTTATAAAATTAATTTTTTGGTTTGTTTTTAATTGATGATTCTCAATATAAATTTGTTTTGTTGGAAGATTTCTGGATAAAGTTTTTTCTGCAAATGCAAACGAAACACTAGTCTCTGTTCCATCAATTGTACCTAAACCAACTGCTTGTGATGCATTGAAGAATATTTTCTTATTATTTGATGATTCAAATTTATTGACAGTTTTATCAAATGTAAATGAATTTGATATAAATTTAACATTTGAACCTTTAGGATGAATAGTGGCAAAGGCAGATCCTGATGTTCTTTGAATAGTAAGAATATTTAAATTCCTGTATATGTTTAATACCTTTAAAGTTTCTGTTCCAATACCAACACTACTTCCAACAGAAACAGACGATGGAATATTTGCAACAAATATTTCTGTGGTGAATCCTGCAGTTGGTGCTGCAGTAACTGTTGAAATTGTAGTTGTTGAAAACGTAGTAATACCAACAGTAAAGGTATTATTTAATGATGATATGTCTGTACTTAATCCTGAAATATTAACAGAATCACCTGGATTTAAATTATGATTAATTGGAGTTTTTACATTTATTTTGTTTTCAGACCATGTTAAAACAGAATTTTCAATTTTTTCAACAGTTGTATTTAAATTTGATATTGCTTTACCACCAATTTCTGATACAGTAGATACTAAACCATCACCATTAGTGTCTGTATTATCAAATTCTAAGTTTTCTCCGATTTTATAATCAGATCCACCAAATAAAATGTCAAATCCTTTAACAGAACCAGATGATACTGAATTTAATTCTATTTTTTGATCTTGAATTTCATTCGTTTCAACTAAAAAATCATTATTTGCAAAATCATCTGCTACTTTATATGGGAAAGTATTTCTTAATAAGTTATCTTTATTAAAATTAAAAGATGTTTGAGTATCACCTTTAACATTATAAGGTATTATTGCAGACCTATAAGTATTTCCAATAAAGTATGGAAATGAAGGTTTATTATCTGAATCTATAACTGTAGCATGGTATGCATAAACACCATTTGGAAAATCTTCTGTTTTTTCAAATCTACCATTATGTTCATCTAAATCTCCACTATTATTAAAAACATAATCTTCAACAAAAAATCCATCATCAAAATTTGGTCTATCAACTAAATTTGAAGTATTAAGTTCATATCCCGATACCAATTTTCTCCTACCAATATCATTACTGGGAGAATTTGACGGATCAGCATAACCAAAAGGTCCGTAAATAGGATTTCCATCATATGCCCATCCTATAATTTTGGATACTTCATTTCCACTATCTTGAAATGGACTAGTAGAATAACCAGTAAAGGTATATTTTAATTTATTTTGAGATTCTTCCAAATATTGAAAGTCATTTACATTATGTTTATTGAGAGTTAAAGATCTAACATTAGAATTAAAGAAATAATTTTTTCCTGCGGATTTTACTTTAATTAAAGTGTCTGTAGAGTATCCAATACCAGAATTAATAATAATAACATCAGATATTTTTTGATTTTCTAAAACAGGTCTTAATTTGGCACCCACACCCTTTCCTGTAGGATCTACAACCTCAAGATCAGGAACTGAAAAATACTCATTTCCACCAAATCCAATATTGATTTTATCAATTTGCCCATTATCGATTATAGGTTTTAACGATGCATTTTTACCATTTTGCAATGTTATAATCGGTTTTCGATGATTATTAATAATTGTTGATCCATATCCCGTACCATTTTCATACAAATATAATTGTTGTATGCTTCCTCTAACTTTTGGAGTTATTTTAATTTCTGCTGTTGAAGTTGTTCCAACACCGACAGCATCAAATTCTACGAATACTTTTATATCTGGATACTTGAATGTATGAAGTCCTGTTCCTATAGACTCTAAATTAGTTACTTTACGTCTATTAAAGTTTGAAGATATGGATCCTCCAACTCCTGCATTACTTAAACTAAATGAATTATCATTATTTTTAATAATATAATAATTATTAGTTGTAGTCAATCCTGATATATTTCCACTATATTCAATTAAATCACCATCTTTAAATCCATGATCTATAAAGTTTACAGTATTATTTCCAGTAGAAATTCCAGTTGGTTTTACAAATAATTGACGGTTTGTATATCCACTACCCTGATCTACAATGTTTATATCCAACAATGTATTTCGGAGTCCGACTTTAAAACTATGATTACCTAAACCAAAACTAGAATTAAAATTTATTTTATTTGAAGATGTTGAATAATCATTAAATGTTTCATATAGTTCTATTTTTCTGTCATTTAAAACTTTTGGATAATACACTGCTCCATTTATCAATCTATCAGTTCCTGTTCCAACAATTTTAATACTTTCAGAAAAATTAGAATCATATATTATTTCTTCACCATTTATAAAATTATGTTCATCTAAAAATACTATTTCCTCAGTAGTGGTATTGATACCACCTCCACTTGTTGAAGGAGAAGTATTGAAAAATTCATTCCTAAATCTTGTTCCTATAATTGGTTCTAATACACACCCAGAACCATTTCCCCCAGTAACACCTATTGAAACTACTCTATCAATATCAAAATTTTGCGGATCAACAAAAATATCTTCAACTTTTCCAGAAATTACTGGTTGAACTAAAGCAGTAGTTCCAACACCTGTTGATATGAGAATATTTGGTAAATTAATTACATCATAATTATCTCCACCATTTAAAACATCTACAGATGACAATGGTCCAAAATACATATTATCATTTGACTTATAGTTTGTAATCTCAACACCATTAATTAACATACCTGTTTGTCCAACAGGTGTTAAATCATTATTTCCATTTTTTATATTCTGTTCTAGTGGGAATTTTTTAATTAATTTTTGTGCACCAATTTCAGATGATCTTTGAGAAAACAATACAAATTGATGTGTGCCATCATTTACACTTTTTGAAAAAGTTAAATTTTTACCATCATCTATACCCGAAGGTGAACCAAATAATTTTATTTTTTTCTTATTAGGTAAAACGTCAACATAATAAGATCCTGTTTCTAAACCAACTAAAGCATCTCCACCAATAGGAGTATAAAATACTCGGTCACCAGTTAAAAATGGAACATCTTCCCCAAAAACTATAATCGTAGAATCTATTTGATCATTTGTCGATCCTTCAAGAATTCCTTCACTTGGATCTGCTAAATTTAGAGTTGCAATTTTTCTACTTGCTGTTATTCTATTAAAATATTGAAAAGCATTGTCATTTACATCTACTGAATATGATGGTAAAGAGTTTGATGCCACATAAGCATCCTGATTTTCGATATAAACGTTTTGAACGTCTGATGTTAGTGTATTATTACCATATTCAATCGGTGTTCCAGAACTATTTGGTTTGTTTAATTTTTTTCTTAACTTATACTTAGTTTGATCTTCAATAGTAGTTAAATCAGGTATTAGGCCATCACTTAAAGTAACTGTATTTGAGGTAATTTCATTAACATAGATCGTACCACTTGAAGGAACAATTGTATTTGATCCTCTATTAACAATTTCAACAATATCACCTACTTTTAAACTTGATCTGTCTATTGAACTTCCTAAAGTAAAGACAGTACCAGTTTTACCTGTTATAAAATATGAAGAACTTGTATTATAAATCCAAGAATTACAAAAAATTTCTTTATATGTTTGTTTATCATTTTTTACTTTATCTCCAATATTTTTTACAGAAATTATCTCACCTTCAGTAACATCTATATTACCCTCTTGTTCAAATCTGGATAAAACTCCAGTAAGTCTTAAAACAACTTTTTTATCCGCATCCCCATCTTCAAATCCAAAATACGTAACATTTGATCTTACATTTTGAATTGGTTTTATGGGTTCGGTAATACCTTTACAATTTAAAAATTGATTAACAGTTTTATCAGAATATGTTATTGTATTAATTCCTGATATGATTGTTCCCGTAGTTCCAAAACCAACAGTTGAATCGACAGTAATTACACTTGATCCTACTGCTATATTTTCTAAAGATTTGGAATTAGGTATTATAATAAAATCTCCTTGAACATCCGAGGTTTCATCATATCCTACAAACAATCCAATTTTGTAGTAAGTTGAAATACCACTTAATCCAGAATCCACTCTTTCGAATGGTTCAATTTCTGAAATTGATGCATTAATATTTTGATCTAAATCACTTCTAAAAAGTGTTTGACCAGTCAAACCCTTGAGTAAGTTTTGACCTTTTAATTTAATTGGATTTCCAGATAATAACTCAGCTACGCATACCTGTCTTCTAATATAATTTGCTGATGATGGTTTAATTAATCTTTCTTCTAAATTTAAAATATTTGGAGATAAACCATATAAAACATTAAATAAAATTCTAAATGATTCATTAGTTCCTTTTGTTTGATATAATGATCTTGCTTCTTTTATAAAGGTTCCAACATCTAAATTAGATTGAAAATCAATTCCTTCCAATCCAGGTAAAAAAGTTGTTTTAAATTTTTTATAAAATTCTTTTAAAAATAAGGAACTTAAGTTTTGAACAGTAGATAAATTTCCATGCTCTGCTGCAGATGATGAGTTAAATACTAAGTCTTCTTTATTTGTATCTGAATGATAACTGGTAATACCACTAAAACCACGTTCACAACCTGTAAAAGTATTAGTTGTAATTCCAGTATAAGTGATTATCTCATTATCAATCTTTAACAAACCATATTGATTTGGAAATCCCTTGGTGCTATTAACTTGTATTGTTTCCGCACCAACAGTAGTAATACCAGATGTGGTAACACTATCGACTATAACTTCAGGTGTTAAATTATCAACATTTAAATATTTTTCTAAATTATCCGATATATCAGCAGGTCCACCTTGATACTCTTGAGAAGTATAATATTGCTTTAAAAAATCAACTACAATTGGAGTACCTTCAGTCGTAAGAGGACTTTCATCCCGAATGAATTCAGGAAGTTGATTTGATAATATATCCTGTATTTTTACTTTACTTACAATACCTGTCTGTATCATGTTCTAATTATTTTACCATTTGGATAACTTGAAGAATAAAAATCTCTAGTGAACTGAACACCAGAAATTTCATCTCCAGATGTAATAACATCTCTAACCATATTTATTGTACTATTTGAGATGTTAAGTGAGACATATAAATCTTTCAATCCTACAACATCGTTAGATCTTGGAAAAGCTTGAATTTCAATTATGTTATTTGGTTTTGATGTAGATAAAAAGTTAATTGTTGATATATTTACTTCACCCTTTTCATAATCAATTGATCCTGCAGAAGAAGCAACATTTATTATACTTCCATCTTCTAAAATTTTAATAATTCGAAGAATACCAGTTTTTAAATCTGCATTTGGAATATCTGATAAGTATAAAACTGATGAATTACCAAAAATAGTAAATCCTGTAGATTTAATGTTGAATCCATTAGGATCTACATAAAATTTATTTCCAAAACATAATTCATATTGTGCAAATTGATTTGCTGATATTTGTAAATTCCTTCTAATTTTTATTTTAGTAATATTTGAAGTTATAGAACTATCAGTATCGTCAATTACCTTTAAAAGTTTACTATATTTCAATCTTCCACCAAATTGATTTAAATTTATAGATTTTGAGTATTCTGTTAGGGAATTAATGACATATGACTTTAAAGTATCTGCTGTAGTGATGCGAGAACTATTATAATAAACATTTGAATCGATTTCAACGTATAAAATTTTCAAATCAACGATTTTTTGATTAATTCCCGAAATAGTGTATTGTTTTAACTTGGATAAAATCTGATTTTTAGAAAAATCCGAAACTAGATCACCATTTTTGGGTTTTATACTAATTACAACCGTTCCAAACTCTGGAGGATCAAGTTCCTCCCCACCAACAACAGAAACTGATTCTGTATTTGGATAAATTTTCTTAATTACAGCCTCATAATCCCTTGCAGTCACTGCTCTGTTCTGAGAAGAGTATGTGAGAGGTGAAAAATACTTAACAGAATCTATAGGTTCAATATTTCCACCATTTTGTGACTTTATAATAGATTCAGAAGGAATTTCTGGTGTTTCTCCTAATTCAACTGCAGTTCCAGTAGAAGATGTAATTTTTCCTGTAAAAGTAAACCTCTGAGCACCATTCCCATCCTCTCCATCGGTTACAAGATACTTGACCGTAATCACATCTCCATCTTTATTTTCTCCAGTTCCCAATTTTTTACCAAAAAATCCATCACCAAACTTTAATTCATATTTTTCGTCTTGAATTTCATTGATTAAGAAGATTTTAGAACTCGAATCAACACTTATTATATCATTTATCAATGTATATTGTGTTCCATCTCCACTATCAGAATCATTTTTAATATAAACTACAATTTTTGAGGTATCGATGAAGGGATTATCTAAAATAAACCTTTGATCGAGTGATCCATCGTATCTGAATACCTTTTCAAGGTAAGTTCCTTGATAAACATTGATATTTTCAAACTTTGCAACTCCATCAACAACATTTACACTAATTGGTTCTGTTATTGCGAAGGTATATGTTTCATTATCCACGTCTCCAGTGCATACTACACCTGGTTGTAGTGTAACTGTGTTTACATCACTAGTAATATTAGCATCAAATGATATTTGTGCATTTGCTGCTGTTCTAGACCTTGGTGTATAACCTATATTTCCTGCTAATGACACAACATTTTGTCTCAGAGTGGCAGAATCTAAAAAAGATTCATTGACAACCATGTTTGAGTTGAATGCTGTGATGTAAGTATTGTATGCAAGGGTGTCAATTAAGACAGAAAAGTTTGAACCATCAAAATCAAAGTCCGTAAAGTTGGAATTTGCTCTTAAATAGTCTTTAATTGACGTTTTTATCTGATCGAAATCAAGATTTGTGAAATTTGAGAAAGGCATTTACCTTGTTGCCTCTAATATAAATGAATATTCCTGAGTTGGGAACTCTTGACCGACAATATCATAAATTACAGTGACTTCAAACTGATTTAAATCAGGAAATGGGTCAACTTCAACCCTTACATTATCAACTCTTGGTTCATAATTCTTAACCGAAGTTTTAATTTGGTCTTGAATAACGTTAGCTGTACCAAAATCTACAAAATCAAAGAGACTTTTATATACATCCGACCCAAAATTAGGATTAAAGAACTTTTCAGTTGGTATAGTCTCAACAATATTGCGTACAGATCGACTAATTGCTCTCTCATTCTTAAGAATGGGTAAATCTTTTGTGACTGGATGGGGTGAAAACGATAAACTTATGTCTTTAAATGCTCTCGAATCCCTTTTAATTGCCATAAACCAAGTTTTATATTTATTTATACCTGTTTTTAGATTATTTTTATTGACCTTCTTTTAGATACTGAGGTTTTTCATCCTCTTTTTCATCTAAGTAACCATCACCATCATATTCATTAATCACTTTTGGTTCATTTTTAGCAAATTTTTCAGACTTATTCATTTTATTTGAGATATTTTTTGTATTTATCCCAATTCTGGTTTAATATTAATGTCAACATTTCTCATTGCCGTATTTCCTGCTCCAATTATAGTATCAATTTCGTTTTGATTCATTATATTAACTGATCCTCCTCTTTCTTTTGATGTTTTCCAAAAATAATTGTCCTCTGAACCTAATCCGTCACGATCATGACCATTCTCCACCTGATAGTACACGGTTGAAACTTTAAAATCAGGAATCTTAGGTGTCTCAGGAGTGATACTGTTGTCATATATCCTCATTCGGTTGTTTGGATAGAGACAAAACTGTCCATTATCTAATTCTAAGAGGTTATGAGACTTATGTTCGGCAGGTTGTTCACTGGTTGAGTAATCAATTGCGTCTACGTCCTGATGATAATTGTCAAGAGTACATATGTACGTGCCAGTCTGATTGCCATAATCTCTTGTATATACTTCATAGTGCATCGAACCGATAAACTGCTTCTGAACAGCAACCACACCATAGTCCATACAGTTCCAAAACTGTAGATTATGAAGAGTCATATCAGGATCAGGTATTTCTGGAGACGAGAGGAAAGCAGAAATCGGCAACTTATCAAACATTGCAGCATACTCAGGCAGATAAGTTTCAAAATAAAAGGCACGACCAGGTATACTCTTAGCTGATACCCAGACTCCCTTGACAAATTCACCATGACCACTCTTATGATCTGTTAGATATTCTTTTCTGACCCAAACTTCATATGAAGGCAGGTTTGTAATTAGACATGACATAATTTTAAATCAATTTAAGTAGTTTATTTTAACCGATAGCAGTTAGTGTTAATGTTGGCATACTGAACATATCAGTATTAGAACCATCAAAGTGGTTTGTCACATGAAGTTTCATATCATAAGAACTAGTATAATCTCTTGCTTGCATTTTTAATACTAAAGCACTATTCCAATTTGCACGGGCACCAGTGTTAGTATCAGCAGTTTCACCGATTTTAATTGGCCATTCAAAGACAACACGATCATTATAATCATCTGCTCTACGAGTATTTCTTGCATATACAACTTCAGTACCATCAATGTAAAATCTAAAGTGAGCAATCCCATCAGCATCGTGGCACGAACATTGAAAACAAAATCTGTATATTACGGTATGAGTTCCAGCTGGAGGTTGATATGTAATTGATGATCCAGTTACATCAACATAAGAAGTGGTTAATTGTTGAACTGCAGTTACGTTTTGATAAGTTAATGTTCCATTTGCCGAGGTGACTGTACCACCATCACATGGACGTGAAAGTAGTTCTTGAACGGTATTTCCACCACCTGATGAAGAAACACCTCCA
>Ga0163179_10000430_pt1 | contig 30504 bp, 26 predicted proteins | sample AtlANTMetagenome_FD_109643 | JGI IMG/M metagenome (GOLD analysis project Ga0163179, IMG submission 109643) | Marine eukaryotic phytoplankton communities from the Atlantic Ocean - Atlantic ANT 2 Metagenome | ecosystem: Environmental > Aquatic > Marine > Oceanic | place: North Atlantic Ocean...
AAGACGCTAAATTTATATGTGAAAATGGGAAATACATCTGTGGAAAGGCTGTAGAAAAGATGTCAAAATCTTTTTTTAATGTTGTGAACCCAGATCAAATTATAGAAGAATATGGCGCAGATTCACTAAGAATGTATGAAATGTTTTTAGGCCCTTTAACACAATATAAACCCTGGAAAACAGATGGGATTTCAGGAGTTTATTCATTTATTAAAAAATTTTGGACTTTATTTCATACAAACAATATCTTTTGTATAAGTGAGAAAGTGGCAACACATGAAGAAAAAGAAATATTACATCAAGCTATATATAAAATCAAACATGATATTGAATCTTTTTCATTTAACACATGTATAAGTACATTTATGATTTCAGTTAATAAATTAAAAAAACTCAACTGTAATAAAAAAGAAATTTTAGAGCCTTTAATTATTCTACTTTCACCATTTGCGCCATTTATTTCAGAGGAAATATGGAATAAATTACACCCCGGAAAATCTGTTTTAAATGCGACATTCCCAGAGTATAGCAAAAGTTTTTTAATACGAAATGAAATAAATTACCCTGTCGCAATAAATGGAAAAAGAAAACTGAATGTAATTATAAAAAAAGATTTAAGTAATCAAGATATTCAAAAAATAATTTTATCAAATGAAAAAGTTGTTCAATTAACTAAAAACAAAACCATTCAAAAAATAATAATTGTCAAGGAAAAGATTATAAATATTGTAATACAAAATCAAGAATCATGATTTTTTTTAAAAAAATAGCGCTTTTTACATGTTTTTTTTCATTTTTTTATTGTTTTTCTCAAAAAAAATCAAATTATTACCATTTTAAATCAAAAAAAGAACAAAAATCACCTTTTTTATTAGGAGAAAAGACAAAATATAAATTTTCTTACGGAAAAAGCAACAAAAAAGGATTTCTTACGGCGGGTTACGGCCAATTTGAAGTAAAAAATATAACTAAAATTAGAGAGCGTGATTGCTTTTACATTAAGGCTAGCGGAGGGTCAACAAAATTATTTAGTGTTTTTTATGAAGTAAATGATGTTTTTGAAACATACTTGGATTCATCAGATCTAGTTTCTTTAAAATTTATTCGAAATGTCCATGAAGATAATTACAACGCAAAGCAACAAGTTTCATTTTTTAGAAAATCTCATTACGCGAAAAGCAAAAACTTAAAAACTGGAACTGAAAAAAAAATGAAAATATCTAAACATACACAAGATATGCTTTCCGCATTATTTGCAAGCAGAAGTATTCCAAACGAAAATATCATATTAAATGACACTGTTTTTTTAGAAATATATAATCTAGAAAAAGACAAAATTTTCCCAACATATTTCATTCCAATAAAAAAAGAAACTATTGACACTAAAATAGGAGATCTAAAAACTATAAAATGTAAAATTCATACAGAAAAAACTAGGATATTTCCAGAGAAAAGCTCAACATACATATGGGTAACTGATGACAGCAAACATTTACCTGTAAAATTAGAAACCCCTATAAAGGTAGGGTCTATTTATATAGAAATTTTATCTGTTGAAAACTTATATAAAAACTAGTTTTTATAATGAATCATTTATTTGTATAAATTATTAGATTTACAGTATGTCTAGTAAAAAATTAGTACAAGAAAAGTTAAAAAAATTAGCCGAAAAATACTCTTCTACAGGACAAGATTTGCCTTCTTATTTAGAAGGGTTGTTGTATGCAGATTACTTAAGTTATTGGGACTATATTCATTTAGACACTTTACTCACTCTACAAACCCCAAAAACTGATTTTCCAGATGAAAATATTTTTATAATTTACCATCAAATTACGGAATTGTACTTTAAACTTATCATTAATGAATTAGAACAAATTACAAATAACGGAAGAGATGTGAAAGAAAACGGAAAAGACTTAGGTTGGAAAAAAACACTCAGTTTTAATTTTTTTAAAACTAGAATGTGTAGAATAATCTGTTATTTTGAAAATCTAATTAATTCATTTGACATAATGATTGAAGGGATGAATAGAGATGAGTTTATAAAGTTTAGAATGAGTCTGCTTCCGGGTAGTGGATTTCAAAGCGTTCAATTTAGATCCATTGAAATATACTCCACACCACTAAAAAATTTATTAATTAAAAGCAGTAAAAAAACATCCAATAATTTAAAAAATATATATTGGAGCAAAGGGGCAACCGAACTAAAAAGTGGAAAAAAAACATATACACTTACTCAATTTCAAAAAAAGTATAATGACTCATTAAATACATTATCAGATGATTTAAAAACAAAAAATCTTTGGATTAAGTTTAAAAAAATGAAACTAAGAAAAAAAGAAAAGGGAGAGCTAGTAGAGTTATTAAGAAAATATGATTTTTCTATAAATGTTAAATGGAAATTAGCTCATTTCAAATCGGCGGTGAAGCATTTAAAAAGAGCCGGAATTAAAAAAGCTACCGGCGGAACTAATTGGGAGAAATATCTAGCCCCTCGTTTCCAAAAAATAATTTTTTTTCCTGAAATCTGGAGTCAAAAAGAAAGAGAAGAGTGGGGAGTCAGTTGGTTAAAAAAACAATGAAATGAAAAGTTTAATTTATTTAATATTAAAAATACTATTCTTTTCTTCTCTACTACCATTGTTTTTTTTGATATTAAAATTGTTGGTTTTTGGATTAAAAAAATTTGGAAAAAACTTAACCTACAATCTTTTTGTTTTAATAATACCTATTATTTTATTTTATTTTCTTACACAAACAAAAAAAAATAAAAATAAAACCGCAAATCAAATAGAATGGAAAAAATCTGTTATCAATATTGATAAAATAACTACAGGTATTTTGGAAACACTTGAAATAAAAAAGGAGGAAAAAAGAAGAAAAACTGAATTAAGTCTTTTAAATCCAAATTATAAGTTCACTAAAGAAATCATTTCACAAAACAAATTACAACAAGAGAACATCAATCTGGAAAAATCAATTGAAAGAAAAGTTAAAAAAAATGAAAATATAACTTCTATTTTAAAACCATTTAACATAACAAATCAAAAAATTTTTGAGTTAGATAATTACTTGAAAAAAAACAACATTTTTAATTTTAATAAAATTCGACCAGGTGATAAATACAGTTTATTGTTTTCTAAAAAAGACAATGATAGGCTTGTTTATTTTTCTTATGAGTTAAATAAGGGGAGTTACTTAATTATAAATTTTGACACCTTATCTGAATGTAAAATAAAAGAGCGCCCTTTTCAAATTAAAAAACATAAATTATCAGGAGTTATTAATAGTCACCTTTGGCAAGCTGTAAATGATGTAGTTGAATCAAGTTTAGAAACAGAAGCTGTTGTTTCTGTGATAGCAGATAAAATTTACCCCTGGACAATTAGGTTCACTCATTTAAATCCAAATGATAAATTCAAAATAATTTATGAAGCAAAATATATAAATAATGAATTTATAAAAATTGAGAACGTTTATGCTGCTGTTTTTGTGCATAAAGGAGAAAATTATTACGCCATTCCATTTAAAGAAGACTCAGAAAAAAAATATACTGAATATTTTGATGAAAAAGGAAATAATCTGCGGAATTTTTTCCTTCAAGCACCTGTTGATTTTAGAAGAATTTCCTCAAAATATAGCAAATCCAGAAGGCATCCTGTCACAGGAAGGGTAACCGCTCACAAAGGAACAGATTTTGCGGCTGAAAGAGGGGCTCCAATCTTCAGCACAGCAGATGGAATTGTTACAGCTGCACAGTACAAAAAATACAATGGATACTATGTGAAAATTCGACACAATAAAACATATGAAACACAATATCTACACATGCAAAAAAAGAGTGTGAACTATTGGAAAAAAACTGGTATAAAAGCTGGCAAGAAGATTAAACAGGGTCAGATTATTGGATATGTAGGCGCAACTGGTTTAGCAACAGGGCCACATGTTTGTTATCGTTTTTGGAAAAATGGAAAACAAGTAGATCCATTTAAACAAAATTTACCACCATCAGAGCCAATAAAAGAAAGAAATAGAACTGATTTTAACTTAAAAAAGAATAAGTGGATTAAAAAGCTTGAGGAAATTAAATACCCTGATGAAGATTTTCTAAATCTGGATGCTTAGACTTCCAATCTCCATTTTCTTTAATTATGTTGATTAACTCTTTTAAAGCTTGATCTGTTGGAATATTTCTCTTGACCACATTTTGACCTTTATATAGAGTTACCTTACCCATACCAGATCCAACATAACCATAGTCAGCATCTGCCATTTCTCCAGGGCCATTCACTATACAGCCCATTATTCCTATTTTCAAACCTTTTAAATGAGATGTAGCTGACCTTATTTTCTCTGTCGTTTCTTGTAAATCAAACAAAGTTCTTCCACAGGATGGACAAGAAATATACTCTGTTTTTGAAATTCTACTTCTTGTTGCCTGAAGTATGCCAAAACAAATTTGATTTAAAAATGAGATATTATCACTAGATCCGGAACACAAAAAAATACCATCTCCAAAACCATCACAAAAGAGACTACCAATATCAATTGATGAACTTATTTGTAATTGTTCTTTTTTTAAATTTTTAGAAAAAAGCCGACCTATTATTACTGGGGTGTTTATATTGTTATTTAACAACTCAATAAAAATTCTTCTTTTCTCAGCTAAGGCATTATGATTATAAGTATCTATAATTAATACAGCTGATTTATCTTGTTTTAATTTGGAGAAAAAATGTTGATTTAAATCAGAAATACATATATGAATAAAATTTAATTTATCTGACAACTGTGAAGCTGACATGTATTCTTCTATCTTCAAAAAAGGACTCCCTTTTTTATTTCTTTTCCATTTATCATAATTATAAATTAAACCTAGTGTTCCTGGAATTTCAAAATCAATATCATTATCACCTAAAAATATATAATCACAAGCTTGATCGGAAATGTTCCATTTGTCTAATGGTACAGAATATTTATAACCGACTGAAAATAATGATAGTGGTGTGATTTTTGTCTTTAAAGAAAGGTCAACTATAACAACAGGATGATTGTCTCCACCAATTTTAGACATAGAGTTAGTAAACCGCTTTTTATATGAAAATGGATTAAAATTATATTCTTTTATTGGTGGTATTTTATGCTTATTTTTTCTATTTTTTAAATGATTTAATATTTGTTTTGCAACTGGAATTTCATTTTCTGGAGGCTCGGTTAATGAAACACGGATGGTGTCTCCAAGGCCATCTTCTAACAGAGAACCTATCCCTACAGCCGATTTAATTCGCCCATCAATTCCATCTCCCGCTTCTGTTACACCTAAATGTAATGGATAATTCATTCCTTCCTGTTTCATTTGGTGAACTAGTAGCCGATACGCATGTATCATCACTTTGGGGTTTGATGATTTCATAGAAAGAACTAATTCATGATAATCTTCATTGCTACAAATACGAACAAATTCCATAGCAGATTCAACCATTCCTTCAGGAGTATCCCCATAACGACTTAAAATCCTATCAGATAAAGAACCATGATTTGTTCCAATCCGTATAACTGTATTGTGCTGTTTGCAAATTTTAACTAAAGGAAGGAATTTATTTTTAATTCTTTCTAACTCTTTATTATAATCACCTTGTGTATATTCTATTTTTTGGAATTTTTTTTTGTCTGCATAATTCCCAGGGTTAACTCTAACTTTCTCTACAATACGAGCTGCCAATTCAGCCGCATTAGGAGTATAATGAACATCTGCAATAAGTGGAACATTATATCCTCTTTCTAATAATAACTTTTTTATGTTTCTTAAATTCTCTGCTTCTTTTTTACTAGGTGTTGTTATTCTAATTAACTCACAACCTGACTCTATCATTCTAACACATTGTTGAACAGTCGCTTTTGTGTCCATAGTGTCAGTTGTTGTCATTGACTGTATCCTAATTGGATTACTACCTCCAACACCTACATTTCCAATCAAAACCTCTCTAGTTTTCCACCTAGAATATTTAATCAAGCTGTTGCAATATTTATTTAACATTTTATATATAATGTATTTTAAATAAAATTGGCCGACTTGGAGCGGCATCATTTTGAATTGGCATAAATTGCAAGTTTAAGAAGTAATCTCCATCAACCACTTGATCAGAAACATAAATCAGTTCTGTTATAGTATTTTTATTCCCTCCTTGACTATTATCAAAAAAAAACTTATGATTTTTCACCTCACCTTCATCTTTTTCTTTGTCAATAGATGGCAAATCAATTAATAAATTTTTCACTCCTATTTTTTTAATATACCGTAAGCACTCTTCACTCAAATACGGAGGGTTCTGATTACTATAATCTTTCTTTTTTTTATCATGATTATTTGGAAGCGTGCGAATTATTAATGTGTCAAACTCAAATTGATTTTTTAATTTATTTGATATTGTTTTTTTTGATATTATTAAATCTTTTTTTTTCTCTTCTGGCTTCACGGTAATTAATTTAGAAAAAAAGAAAAAGTTTTTTTGAATAGTATTAATACTCTTTTCCTCAAAACTAATGTGACCAAAACACTCAGTGTGTGTAACATGAGCATGAGGATTAAAGTATATATTATTAAAATTAACCGGCCCTCCTTTTTTTACATTACCAATCCACTCTCCAATTTTAACAGAATCTTTTTTAGGAAAAGGGATACCCCATGCTCTTAGGTTTTTTTTTGAAAAACATAAAGGAATAGAAATATCAATGGGAGAACTAAAATCAATACTAATTTTTCTATTTCGTAAATAAGAAACAAATTTCATTTTAGCTTTTATTAATCTATTCTACAAAATTACACTAAAAATAAATCAGATGTAATTTTATCACATAAAATCATCCCCTCTTCGGTTAAAGAGATATTATCACTTTGAGAAAAAAGTAATGATTCACTAACTAAATTATTGATTTGTTTTTTTAACTTTTGATATTCTTTTTGATTTGTTATTGCTATCAGTTTTTTTAATGAAATTCCTTTACTGGTCCTTAATCCAGTTAAAATATATTCATTGATAATATTAAGCCTACTTAATAACTCCTCCTCAAAAAACAACTCTCCATTTTTCAATGCAGTTATATACTTAAAATTATTTTTTATATTCCAATGTCTTTTTTTTCCATTATAAGAATGCGCAGAAGGCCCAATTCCTAAATATTTATCCCCATTCCAATACGAAGTATTGTGCTTAGACTCATAAAAAGGTTTGCAAAAATTAGAAATCTCATAATGACTAAAATTATTTTTTGTTAAAATATTTCTCATTATTAAAAATTGTGATTTTATTTTTAAATCTGATTCTTTTTTTAAACTTCCTTCTTTAATCATTTTATAAAAAACTGTGCCCTTTTCTATAGTTAAACAATAGCAGGATAAATGTGTTAGACTTAAATCTACTGCTTTTTTTAAATCTTTTTCCCAAAATCTATTATCCATATCAGGAAGGCCATACATTAAGTCTAAATTTAAATTCTCCAAACCTAAGTCTTGAAGTAACTTAATTGAGCTCTCAATTTCTTTACTTGTATGTGTTCTATTTAATTTCTTTAATTGTCTGTCATTAAACGACTGCCCACCTAAACTGATTCGGTTAACCCCTAGAGAGATATACTCTTTTATTTTTTGCTTTGACAAATCATTTGGGTTAACCTCCAAAGTACATTCTAAAGATTTAGAAATAACAAAATTTCCATAAATGCTTTTCAAAATTTTCTCTATATCGCAAAGCTGTAAAACAGATGGTGTGCCACCGCCAAAATAAATAGTATTAATAGTGCTATTTTTTAAATAATTTCGTCTTAATTTCACTTCCTGAACGATAGCAGAAATTATTTCGTTTTTTAGTTTAAATGATGTTGAGAAATGAAAATCACAATAGTGACAAGCTTTTGAGCAAAATGGAATATGTATATAAATCCCTGCCAATTTATTTTGTTATAAGAATTCTAATAATCGTTTCTTTAAACGGATTTGACTTTAATACAAATATTTTACCTTGATGATATTCCGTAATTATTCTCTTGCATAAAGACAAGCCTAACCCCCAACCTCTTTTTTTAGAAGTATGACCAGGGTCAAATATTTTTTTAAAATCATATGAAGGTATCCCCTTACCATTATCTATTACATCTATAATATATTGATTTCTAATTTTATGTTTTACAACAATTTTTACAACACCTGTATTTTGCAAAGAATCTATTGAGTTTTTTAATAAATTCTCTATGACCCAAGAAAACAATTCTGTGCTAAGATTCATTGTTAAACCTTTATGATCATCTTGAAATTCAAATAAAAATTTTATGTTTTTAGAGGCTCGTTTTTTGACATAATCTATTGTTTTTTCTAAAATTGGAATAATCTGAACAGGGGTTAATAATGAAGAAGATCCTATTTTAGAAAATCTATCTGCTATTTGTTGTAACCGGGCAGTGTCTTTTTCTATTTCTATAATAACTTCATTCTTAATTTTTTGATTTTTTAAATACTCAACCCAACCCATTAATGAAGAAAGTGGTGTTCCTATTTGATGAGCTGTTTCTTTGGCTATACCAGCCCATAACTTGTTTTGTTGAGATTTTTTAGAATAATAAAAAGCTAAATATGCAACTAAAAATATACTAATTGTTATAAGTAAAATAATAATTGGAAGCTTTTGTAATGTAGAGTTAAACTCTTTACTGTCATTAGATAATTTATTAAACTCTTTAATTACATACGAATCTTTATAGTAAACATACTGAATAACTATCTCTGTAATAGGGTTATTAAGCGAGTCTAGCAACATGTTTCCATCTTTATCTTTTTTTGCTTGTAAGCTTTGAATGGGCATTTTATATCGCATACTATCTATTTCTTCTTGTAAAATAGTATCTATTTTTAGTCTCTCTTCAAATGCGTTTTTTATAATCTCTAAAGAATCATTTAATAATCGTATTTGGATGGAGCCAGACGAATTTTTTTTTAAGTTTTGTATTTCTTTTTTTAATTGAAATTCTAAGGGATTTAAATTACGATGAGCTCTGTATTCTCCATTTGACCCTAGCAAAATAACAGGAATTGTGTTATTACTTTTAATTATATCTAACAGACAAGGGTCAGGGGATTCTCCAATAGAAATCGAGGCTGTTTGGCTAAGTGCATCAGCCCAGCTTTTTATTCTCTTTTCTTCTTCTTTTCGAAGTTCTTCAAGAACTTTCATTTTTCTTATTTCTACTTCTTTTTGTTTTTTAAAAAACTGAGCCGTCAAAAGAAGTGTTCCTACAGTAACACAAATTGACAATCCAATAATTAGTCTATTGATTAATATTATATTTTTTGTAAAAAACCTCAAGTAATATATTTTTAATTTATTTCATCTTTAAAAACCCAATTTCTCGGTTAGTTAAAAATCTCCATTTTCCCCTAAAAATTTTTTTTTTAGAAATCCCTGCAAATATAACTCTGTCCAATTTAACAACTTTATATCCAAAAAATTCAAAAATCCGCCTAACTATACGATTTCTTCCAGAGTGTAATGTAATTAATATTTCTTTTTTTTCTGTGTTGTGGGCAATCTTGATCTCATCAACATTAATTTGGCCATCATCCAAAAAAAAGCCTTTTTGAATAGTCTTATAATCAAGATCTTTTATTTTTTTATCTAAAACAACATGGTATACTTTTTCTATTTTGTTTTTTGGATGAGTTAATTTCTGTGACAAATCCCCATCATTAGTAAACAATAATACACCTGTAGTGTTTTTGTCTAATCTTCCCACAGGAAATAGCCTTTCATCACAAGACTTTCTGACTAGGTCTATTACTGTCTTTCTGTTTTTTTCATCTTTGACAGTGGTAATATAGCCCTTTGGTTTATTCAAAATAAGATATTTATATTTTTCTATTTTTATTTGTTTTCCCGCATACTCTACGGTGTCATTTGAAGTAACTTTAACACCTAACTCTCTTACGACAACGCCATTGATTTTAATTTTACCTGATTCAATTAATAAATCCGCCTTTCTTCTAGAAGTAATTCCAGCTTTAGCAATGTATTGATTAAGTCTGTACTTATTTGTATCCATCATCTTAATTAGTATAAATTAACTGTACAGATTTTCGAATCTTTAATTGGACATTCTTAAATAAAAGAAGTGGTTTGTTATTTTTTACATGGCCAAATGGAAAATCAAAACATATTGGAAAGTTATATTCACTTAAAGCTTGAATAATTATTTCATGAATGTTTTGGCCGAAACTTGGTTTATTATCTTTTGTTTTTGAAAACTTGCCGACAATTAGACCAGATATGTTTTCAAAAACACCGGATCTTTTTAAAGAATAAATCATTCTATCTATAGAATACAAATATTCTCCAACATCTTCTATTAGTAGAATATTACCTTTTGTTTTAGGGAAAGAATTTGAATTTAATAACGAACATAAAATAGATAAATTACCACCTATTAATTTCCCGTTAGAAACCCCTTCTCTATTATATTTATTTCCCTTGATTTTTATTGTATTTGTAATACCAAATAATAAATTAAATAATTCTTCTAATGATTTTCTTGAAGTTTCAGGGAAATTAAACGGCATTGGCCCATGTATTGTTGAAAAATTATAGAGTTTAGAAACATGAGATAAAAAAACGGTAACATCACTAAAACCTATAAGCCACTTAGGGTTTTTAATAAAAAGATTAAAATTTAATTTATCTAAAATTCTAATCGAACCATAACCTCCTCTAGCGAAAAAAATTGCTTTTACTTTAGGCGAATCTAAAATCAATTGTAACATTTCTACCCTTTCTTTATCAGAACCCGAAAACATTCCTCTTCTAGATAAAATTGTTTTATCTAAATCAAAAACCTTTAATCCTTTTTTTTTAATATACTGTATTGCAAATTGACATTCCTTCTTTTTGATGTATTTTGCAATAGATACAACAGCTATTAAATCACCTTTTTTTAAATATTCTAAATGAATTGGTTTTTTCATGTTGTTCAGTTTGCATATTTTTATACAATATACAAAACTAAAGTTTGGATAAATTTATTGTTACAGCGGCCCTTCCTTATGCAAATGGACCAATTCATATCGGTCACATTGCTGGTGCTTATTTGCCTGCTGATATTTTTTTTCGCTACCAAAAACTAAAAGAAAATGATGTCATTTTTATTTGCGGCTCTGATGAGCATGGTGCCGCAATAACATTACGAGCAAAAAAAGAAAACGTAACACCTAAAAAAATCATTGATTTTTATCATAAAAAAAATCAAAAATCATTCGAGTCTTTAAATATAAATTTCAGTATTTATCACCGAACCTCTTCAGAAATACACCATAAAACTGCACAAAATTTTTTTAAAAAGTTACACGAAAAAAACGTTTTTCAAAAAACCCAATCAAAGCAATTTTTTGATGAAGAAAATAATCAATTTTTAGCGGACCGATATATTAAAGGAACGTGTCCTAAGTGCGCTTTTAAAGAAGCCTATGGCGACCAATGTGAATCTTGCGGATCTGCATTAAGTCCAACAGAACTAATAAACCCAACATCAACATTAAGTGGTGTAAAACCCATAATGAAAGAAACAGCACATTGGTTTTTGCCGATGGGAAAAAATGAAAAATGGTTGAAAGATTGGATTGAAAAAGGAATACTAAATGGAGATGTTCAACATAATCCGAAAAAATGGAAAAATAATGTTTTGGGACAATGTAGGTCTTGGATTGAAGGAGGGCTTCAAAGTCGTTCTATGACAAGAGATTTAGATTGGGGGGTTAAGGTTCCTTTAGAAAATGAATTAGGAAAAGTCTTGTATGTATGGTTAGATGCCCCTATAGGATATATTTCTGCAACTAAAAAATGGGCAGAAATAGAAAATAAAAACTGGGAAACCTATTGGAAAAACTCTAAAACTAAACTAATAAACTTTATAGGAAAAGATAATATCGTTTTTCATTGTATAATTTTTCCAATAATCTTAAAAGAACATGGAGATTATATACTTCCAACAAATGTTCCAGCAAATGAATTTCTAAATTTAGAAGGTAAAAAAATATCAACATCTAGAAATCATGCCATTTGGATTGATGATTATGTAAAAAATTTCCCTGAAAAAGAAGATGTTTTAAGATATGTATTATGTGCAATTGCACCAGAAAATAAAGATTCTGATTTTACTTGGAAAGATTTTCAAGCAAGAAATAATAATGAGCTCGTTGCAATTTTTGGTAATTTTGTAAATAGAGTGATTGTTTTAACTAACAAGTATTGGAATGGTGTTGTTCCAGACAAAACAGATCTTAATTCTAGCGATCAGAAGATTTTAAAAAAAATTATAACATACCCTGATACAATTGGGAACTCAATTAATAACTATAAATTCCGAGATGCTCTTTTTGAGTTAATTGACTTGGCTAGACTAGGAAATAAATATTTAGCTGAAAATGAACCTTGGAAACTAATAAAGACCAATCCATCTAGAACTGAAACTATTCTAAATATTAGTTTACAAATAGTTTATTCTCTTTCTATATTATGCGAGCCATTCCTTCCTAAAACTTCAAAAAAAATATGTAACCTTTTAAATACTGATTTTTCAAATTGGGAATCTGCCAAAAAAACAAATAATGTGAAGGCAATTAGCCAAATAGAAAAAGCAGAACATTTATTTGAAATAATTAGTGATGACCAAATAAATAACGAAATAAATAAACTAAATACTTAACTCATTTTTTATAAAGAAGCTTGATACTTATCTTCCACAGCTTTCCAATTAACAATATTCCAAAATGCTTTTATATAATCTGGCCTACGATTTTGATAATTTAAATAGTATGCGTGTTCCCAAACATCAAGACCTAAAATAGGCGTTCCCCCACAACCTAAATCCATTAATGGATTATCTTGATTTGGAGTAGAACAAATACTTAATTCTCCATTTTTCGCACATAACCAAGCCCATCCTGAACCAAAACGTGTTGCGGCTGCCTTTGAAAACTCTTCTTTCATTGCATCACAACTTCCAAACGTTTTTTCTATTAATGCAATCATTTCATTAGAACCATGGTTGTTTGTAGGGCTTAAAATATCCCAAAATAAACAATGATTATAATAACCCCCTCCATTATTTCTAATAGCCATAGGTAAATTAGGTGTTCGCAAAATTTCTTCTATAGATTTATCTTGAAATTCTGTTCCTTCAATAGCATTGTTTAGATTATTAGTATACCCAGAATGATGCTTGCCGTGATGTATCTCCATTGTTCTAGCATCAAAATGAGGTTCTAGTGCATTATAATCATATTGTAATTCTGGTAATTTAAAGCTCATAACTTTTAGTTTTTTATTTGACAACTAAATTAGTAAAATTTCTAAAGCTTTCTCCAAATACTCATCATCTTTATTATAACGATAAATAAGCTCTTCTGTTGACAGAATCTGATTTAATATCAAATTCTCAAACAAAGTAATCAAATTATCTTTATAGGAATAAATCATCAATGAATCATCTGATAATTCAAGCATTTCTGCAAATAACTTATCTCTATTTTTTTTGAAGTATTTTTTATAATTATTAGTTAGTTCTAGCCTATTATTGTCTGCAAAATCAAATGCCTTTTCATATAAAGTATTATAATTTTTATTCCAAAAATTAGATTCAAAATGAGACATGGTGTCATTAGAAACTAAATAATCTGGAGTAATCCCCCCCTCAGAAAAAACTACTCTCCCTTTTTTTGTTCTAAATTCTTTTTTCGAAGCTAATGTGTCTGATGAGTGATAGGGTTTTTGAATACACCTTCCTGAAGGTGTATAATATTTTGAAACGGTAATTCTAAATGCCCCACCATCATTTAATGGAATCTGCTCTCCTACCATCCCTTTTCCAAAACTTTTTCTACCTACAATATGACCTCTGTCATGATCTTGTATAGCTCCAGCTACTATTTCACTAGCTGAGGCACTTTCTTCATTTATCAATATAACTAAATCACCTTTTTTAAAACTACCTTTATTATTTGAATAGTATGTGTTCTTTTTCCTATGTTTTCCCTCTGTACTTACAATTTCTAAATTGCCCTCTAAAAATTCATTTACAATATCGACTGCTTGATCTAAATAACCACCTGGATTTCCTCTTAAATCCAAAATTAACTTTGCAAGACCCTCTTCCTTTAAATTAGAAACAACTTCTTTAAATTCAATATATGTTGTAGCAGAAAATTTGTCTAATTTAATATAACCTATATTATCTTTAATTAAATATGATGTTTCGATACTATTTAAAGGAATAGCGTCTCTATATAATGTTTTATTTAATTCTGTGTTTTTTCTAAAAATTTTTAACTCTACCCTTTCCCCCCTTTTCCCTCGTAATGTATTCATGACAAATGAATTGTCTATTTCTTTTCCTGTAAAATTTTCTGAATCTACTCCAATAATTCTATCTCCAGCTAAAAGGCCAGCTTTTTGAGATGGCCCATCATCAATCACTTTAATCACCATAACAGTATCTCGAATTATAGTAAATTGGACCCCTATTCCATAAAAATCTCCTGAAAAATCTTCATTAACCCTCATCAACTCGTCCTTAGAAATATAACGAGTAAATGGGTCTAGATTATTTAACATTCCTTGTCTTAAAGATTTAATTAAACTGTCTTCTGAAATAGAAGATTGATAATTTTCAAGTATGACTCCATATAATTCTTCAATATGGTTTAATTTTTCATAATTTCTAGTATTATAATTTGTAGGGAATAACTCGAGTAAAATCAATAAAATGAAAAGCCAAAAGCCAATTTTATAAAACCGATAATATTTTTTTTGTTTCATTTATTAAATATACATTTTTCGTTTTGTACCCAGGGTGGGGATCGAACCCACACTCTGTTGCCAGAACTGGATTTTGAATCCAGCGCGTCTACCAATTCCGCCACCTGGGCCTAATTATAGTTCAAATATAATAATACTTATTCTAGGAAAGTTAAGTTTTATTTTTATAAATTTGTCACCCCTAATATATAGTGTTGTTTTGAATAAAAAAATAAAAATATTTTCAGGCCAAGCGTCTTTAGAAATAGCTAAGAAAATAGCTAATTCTTATGGTGATAAGTTGGGAAATGTCGTTATTACTAATTTTAGTGATGGGGAATTTCAACCATCATTTGAGGAAACGTTAAGAGGGAAAAAAGTGTTTATTATACAATCCACACCTCCTCCAGCCGAAACTTTATTAGAATTTTTATTGATGATTGATGCCGCGAAAAGAGCTTCGGCAAAAGAAATAATAGCTATTCTTCCTTATTTTGGTTTTGCAAGACAAGATAGAAAAGATAAACCTAGAGTGCCTATTGGAGCTAAATTAATTGCAAACTTAATTACTTCAGCTGGAGCAAATAGAATAATGACAATGGATTTACATGCTGATCAAATTCAAGGATTTTTTAAAATTCCTGTTGACCATTTATTTGCTTCTACTATTTTTATTCCTTACATCAAAAAATTAAAATTAAAAAATCTTGTAATCGCATCTCCTGATATTGGCGGTTCAAAGAGGGCTAATGTCTATGCAAAACATTTAAATTGTGAGATGGTGATTTGCTATAAACAAAGGAAAAAAGCAAATGTCGTGGATAAAATAAAAATTATTGGTGACATCAAAAATAAAGATGTGGTTATTGTAGACGACATGATTGATACAGCTGGAACTATGGCAAAAGCAAGTGACTTAATGAAAAAAAGTGGGGCAAATAGTGTTAGGGCAATATGCTCTCATGCTATATTATCTGGAAAGGCATATAAAAATATAGAGCACTCATGCATTGAAGAGTTGGTGGTCACAGATAGCTTGCCATTAAAACAAAAATGTAAAAAAATAAAAGTATTAAGTGTAGCAAAATTATTTGCTGATACTATTAGAAATATTAATTTAGATAAATCTATTAGTAGTCAATTTATTGTTTAATTAAATAAAATAGAAAATTATGAAATCGGTATCTTTAAATGGAATAGCGAGAGTAGATTTAGGAAAAAAATTCTCGAAAAAATTTAGGAAAAATGGTGATGTTCCTTGTGTTATTTATAGCAAAGGAAAAGACCCATTACATATATGTGTTAAAAATAATGAATTAAGAAAAATTATTTATAATCCTAATATTTTTATATTAAATATAAATGTAGACGGTCAAAATTATAATACTATTATTCGAGACGCTCAATTCCATCCTTTAAATGACAATATATTACATATTGACTTTTTAGAGTTATCAGAAAATAAATTAGTCTCTTTAGAAATTCCAGTACAACTTTCAGGAAACTCTATTGGAGTTCGAAATGGAGGGCGACTTAATTTAGTAATGAGAAAATTATTAATTCAATCATTCCCTAAAAACCTACCTGATACAATTAATATTGATATTACTAATCTAAGAATAGGGAATTCAATTAGAATTGAGGAGTTAGAGAAGGAAAATTACAACTTTATTCAATCTGGAGATGCTGTAGTTGTTAGTGTTAAAACAGCTAGAAATATAGTGGAAGAAGAAGAGGAAGAGGTAGAAGGAGAGGCAGAAGGAGAAGGGGCTACTGACGAAAAGAAAGACGAAAATAGTGCAGCTTCTAAAGAAGAAAATACGGATTCAAAATAAAAAATTCATAATTTTATTGTGAATTATTTTATTAATGAATAGATATTTAATTGTTGGGTTGGGAAACATCGGCTTAAATTATGCTAATACTAGACATAATATAGGATTTGATGTATTAGATTATCTAGCCACACATCATACATGTAGTTTTTCCAGTAAAAAATATGGCGATATCGCTGAGTTAAAACTTAAAGGTAAAATTATATACCTACTAAAACCTTCAACGTTTATGAACTTAAGTGGGAAGGCTATTACTTATTATTTAAATCATTTGAAGATTTCGGTCTCGAATTTATTAGTAATATCAGATGATTTAAACTTAGATTTTGGACATATTAGACTGCGAAAAAAAGGAAGTCATGGTGGGCACAATGGTCATAAAAATATAATTGAGATTTTAAAAACATCTAATTATTGTAGATTGCGATTTGGGATTGGAAAAGATTTTTATAAAGGAGAACAGGTCAAATATGTTTTGTCAAAGTGGTCTCAAAAGGAAGAGTTTGAATTAGAAGGAAAATTAGACCTCTGTTTAAAAATAATAATCAGTTTTGCCTTATCTGGCTTGGATTATACAATGAATCATTTTAATAATTAATATAGAAAAGATTGTAATTACGCGGGGTGTCAATATCTCATCTTAATTCCAAATATATTGGACAATGATCTGAATGATGCACATCACTTAAAATTGAAGCTTTTTTTATATCGTCCAAATTTGAAACACTAATCATATGATAATCTATTCTCCAACCTTTATTACGCGCTCTTGAAAGAGCTCTATAACTCCACCAACTATAATTAGCAGGTAATTTGTTTTTTTCTCTAAAAGTATCTACAAATCCTAATTTTAAAAAATCAGTAAGCCATTGCCTTTCTTCAAGTAAAAAACCAGAAGAGTTTTTATTTCTAATTGGATCATGAATATCTATAGCTTTATGGCAAATATTATAATCTCCCGAAACTAATATAGGTGTTTTTTCATGTTGAATAAACTCTCTGAATTTTTTCAAAAACCACATCTTGTAATTTTGTCTTATTTCACCACTAGATCCTGAAGGAAAATAAACAGAATAAATACTTAAATTTTTATATTCTATTTTTAGGACCCTTCCTTCTGAGTCAATTTTTTGATTACCAATACCATAAACAACTTTATTAGGTTTTTTCTTACATAAAATTGCAACACCACTATAGCCTTTTTTTTGTGCTGAATGCCAGAAACAATGAAACCCAAGATCGCGAAAAACTTCCTCATTAAATTGATCTTTATTTGCTTTTATTTCCTGAAAACAAATCACATCAAAATTGTTTTTTTTAATCCATTCTAGAAGCCCTTTTTTTATTGCTGCACGAATTCCATTTATATTATAAGAAACTATTTTCATAATTACTAAAATTACATGTTTGTTATCTTATTTTAAGTTAAAATCAAATTATTTTATAAAAACAACGTTTATTTTTGTTGGTCAGTGATAATATTTACAATGAAAGTCTTTTCAAGATTGGTTATAATATTTATGATATTTTGTGCATTTAAAATAAGTTATGCACAACATATCAGTTTCAAAACAAAAAGTTTTTTTCCATTACAACGTGCATTAAAAATTGACTCATTAGCTATAAATTACCATGATTTCAAAATAACACGAAATAATATTGAAGTAGATTCCTCACTTTATAATTTAAACTATGAAATCAATACGATTTTTTTAGACTCTACATTATTAAATGATACAATTACCATAAATTATAAAATACTAAATCCAAATATTAAAATATCCTTAAGAGACAGTTCTTTATATATTCCCTTTATAGAAAGAGAGCCCTCTTTTTTAAATAAAAAAACAAAAAAACAGATGAGAGATGAAATATATACTAATGGTTCATTTGTTAGAAATTTTTCCAACGGAAACAATCAAAATTTATCTATTAACACGGATGTTGATTTAAGGATTTCTGGTAAAATTAGTAATGACTTGTTCATTGATGGTTTTATTTCTGATAATTCTCTTCCTCTTCAATATGGAGAGTCATCTTCATCTTTACAAGAATTAGATAAAATTTATATTAAACTTTATAACTCCAAAATTTCTTTAACAGGTGGGGATGTAGATATAACAAGCTTTGAAAATCATTTCCTGAAATTTTCAAGAAAATCTATTGGTATAGATTTTTATAAATATGATTCTATAACTCAAATAAAATCCTCTATTGGTATAACCAAAAATATATTTAACAGACAGTCTATCTTGGTAGAAAATGGAAACCAAGGGCCATATAAGTTAGTTGGTAAAAATAATGAGCCATACATTTTAGTTATTTCAAATAGTGAAAGCGTTTTCATTGACGGTGTGAAAAAAAACCGTGGATCAGATAAAGATTACATTATAAATTATAATACTGGTGAAGTTAGCTTTACAAGCAATACAATTTTAAATGAAAACAATAGAGTAATTATTGAATTCCAATATACCAATCAAGATTACTTCAAGTGGTTAGGCTATACTGGATTTTCCAAGGAACAAAAAAATTTAAAATATTATTTTAACTTTTATACCGAATCAGATAATAAAAATAGCCCGCTCAACCAATTTAATGAAGAAGAAATTATTTTACTTGCTAATTCAGGAGATAATAATGTTCATTTGAATAGTGATAATCCAGCATATCTGAATAGTGATTTACAACAAATTTTATATTTAAAAAAAGACACTACTGATTTAGATTCTTTTTTTCATGAATCAATTTTTGTTTTTAGTAATAGCTCTTCTGATTCTTTATTCCAAGTTACATTTACAAATGTTGGTAATGGCAACGGTGATTATGTTTTAGAATCCTCACTAGTGAATGGAAGTGTTTTTAAATGGGTTTCTCCTATAAATGGCCAATCACAAGGAAATTATAATCCTACAAAAATTTTGATTCCAGCAAAAAAAAATCAAATGATGTCTTTTGGAGGTGTATATAATAGAAATAATACTGCCATATCTTTAGATTTTGCAATAAGCAATAGAGATGAAAACCTTTTTTCTAATATAGATGATCAAAACAATATTGGAATTGGAACTAAAATTGGAATAACCAAAATTTTTAAAAAAAACAAAATTTCTATTCAACCATCTGTCACTTATGAATATATTAATAGCACATTTTCGTTTATAGAAAGAACACGAGAATTAGAATTTGATAGAAATTGGAACCTACATCATAATAGAGGGAGTCAAAAATTATTAAACGTGTCTTTAAATAGTTCATTTAGCAATAATGCAACACTTAATTATTCTTTTGAAAACATGAAGCTTTCAAACTCTAATAAAATTCGAAACTCATTATATGCATTAATGAAAAAAGATAGCTTTGTAGTTAATCTTAGTGGCAGCTTCCTTAAATCTATTTCTGAAATTGAAAATATAAATTTCTTCCAACATAATAATTCAATTACAAAAAAGGGGAAATTCAATATAGTTATTTTAAATGAAGGGGAAGTTTTAGAAAATCAAAATACTAATAATAGTTTTAATAAATTATTAATTAGCTCTTCAATAAAAACTGCATTTTTACCTGGATTAAAATTAGAATATATAAATAGAATAGATAAAAATGAGTTAATAAATAATGCTTTTGAAAACTCCATCTCTGTTAAATCCAATATAATAGAAAAAGAAAAAATTAAATCTAACTTCCAAATAAGCTATTCTGATTTTTCTTCGGAAACAACTGATTCTATAATAAATGAAAATAACTTAATTGGTAAAGCAAATTATTTTTTTAATCCTAAACCTTTTATAAAAATAAATGGAATATATGAGTTAAGCACCGGTCAAGAGGCATTTAGAGAAATACGATATGTAAAAGTAAACTCGGGATATGGAACTTACTCTTGGGTAGATTACAATAATAATAATATTGAAGAATATGATGAATTTGAAATTTCTCATTTTTCTGACACCGCTGATTATATGAAGATTGCTTTCCCAACAAATGAGTACTTTGATGTCAAAAACACTAGAATCAATCAACAGTTAAAAATAGCGCCAAAAACAAATAAAACAAAAGGGGTTATTTATAAATTATGTTTTTTTGAAAACCTTTCCAGCTTTGAAATTAATCGTAAAATAATATCAAACAAATGGAGTGAAATATTATCTCCTTTTTATAAAAATAATTTAGAAAACATACTAAGCTTAAAGCTAAATTTAAATAACACACTAATTTATCAGCCAAAAAATAAAAATATTTTTATGTCTTATAAAGTTGAGAAACAAGTGATAAGAAATTCTTTTTCCTGGGATCAACAACTATCTGAATCAATGTTGCACAATATTAATTTTAAACTGATTTATTCTGAAATTACATCTAAAGCAAATTTATATTACAATGAAAATAAACTAACAAATGAAGCCTTATTAAATCAAAATTACTTTATAAAAAAAAGAGGAATAGATTTCGAATTCTCAAGCATATATCAAAATTTAAAACCTAGTTTTTTTATTAGTTTTTTTAAAAAAGAAAATGTTTTTTCAATAGAAGACTTGAACGGTTTAAAATTAACTTCCAAATTAGTTTTAAATAAAAAAAATGGATTTTTAATAAATGGTGATTTAACATTTTATCACATGAAATATGTAGGAGAAATAAACAACCCTATTAGTTATCAAATGTTAGACGGATTAACTCCTGGCAATGGATTAAAGTGGACGTCAGCACTAACAAAAAAAATGAATAAAATGACTCTTTCTTTTAAATATTCTGGAGAATTAAATTCACTTACTAATATTCATTATGCCCATATAGAGTTTAAAAAATATTTTTAAACATTTGTTTCAATATCTTTTAAGTTATTACAAACCTCTATTTTACCATCTGTTTTTTGAATTATTTCCTCCACTGAAACTGCTGGTGCTTTCTCTTTTAAAAGAAAACCATCTTGTGTAATCTCCAAAACAGCTAGATTAGTAACTATTTTTCGAATACATTTTTTTCCAGTAATTGGAAGTTGACAGTTTTTTAATAACTTGGACTCTCCTTTTTTATTTGTATGCATCATTGCAACAATAATATTATCTGATGATGAGACTAAATCCATCGCTCCGCCCATGCCTTTAACCATTTTTCCGGGAATTTTCCAATTAGCAATATCTCCATTTTCTGACACTTCCATTGCGCCTAAAATAGTCATATTAACATGCCCCCCTCTAATCATGGAAAAGCTTTCCGCAGAATCAAATAATACAGATCCTTGCAATGTTGTTATTGTTTGTTTTCCGGCATTAATTAAATCAGGGTCTATTTCAGATAAAGTTGGGAAAGGCCCCATTCCTAATAAACCATTTTCAGATTGTAAAACAACATTCATGTTTTCAGGAATATAATTAGCAACTAAAGTTGGTATCCCTATTCCTAAATTGACATAGTATCCATCTTTTAATTCTTGAGAAATTCTTTGTGCTATTTGAAATTTATTAAGACTCATCCCTAGTTGTTTTTTGTTCTATTCTTTTTTCATAACTAATTCCTTGAAAGATTCTTTGAACATATATCCCAGGGGTGTGAATAAAATTAGGATCCAAATCTCCAACAGGAACAAGCTCTTCCACTTCAGCAATAGTAATTTTACCACCGGCAGCCATTATTGGATTAAAATTTCTTGCTGTTCCCTTATAGATTAAATTTCCTGAAGTATCTCCTTTCCAAGCCTTAATAATTGAGAAATCTGCATTAAAAGCTTTTTCTAAAAGATAATTCTTTCCATTAAACTCTCTGATTTCTTTTCCTTTTGAAACCTCTGTTCCTACTCCAGCTGGTGTAAAAAAAGCTGGTATACCCGCTCCAGCCGCACGACACCTTTCTGCCAAAGTCCCTTGAGGAATTAATTCTACATCTAATTCTCCGGTTAATAATTGCCTTTCAAATTCATTGTTTTCTCCAACATAAGAAGATATCATTTTTTTTACTTGCTTATTCTGTAATAATAAACCTATTCCAAAATCATCTACTCCTGCATTATTAGAAATACAGGTTAAGTTTTTTACACCTTTTGAAACAAGAGCAGTAATGCTGTTTTCAGGAATTCCGCACAAACCAAATCCGCCTAACATAATAGTAGCACCATCAAAAATATCTTGTACGGCTATATTACCATCTTTAACTACTTTTTTTATCATAATTTTTTTTAGTCAAATGATTCATCAAAAATATTATTATTATCTGTATTTTCTGTATTACAATCTAAATTTATATGTATCTGCTTATTTGGTTTTTCAAATATATGAGTATAGTAGTGTTCAAACTTACGGTCACTATATATATTTTGCATAAATTCTCCCCAAATAGGCAAGGCCATATTTGCGCCCTGGCCTAATGCTATACTTCTAAAATGAATACTTCTTTCTTCGCCCCCAACCCAAACTCCTGTAACTAAATTAGGAGCCAAGCCTATAAACCACCCATCAGAATGATTGTCTGTAGTTCCTGTTTTTCCAGCAATTTGATTTGTAAATTCATATCCCATATTATTTAATGTTTCATAATTATCTCCTCTATGATTTTTACTCTTTGTTTTTGATTGCCTTAATCTATTAGCTGTCCCTTTATTTACAACTCCTTGTAATAACTTTAACATAACATAATTAGTTTCCTCGTTTAGAACATCTTTATAATCAGGTTTTTGATTATATATTACCACACCATTCTTATCCTCAATTTTATTAATGAAAACAGGTTTAATTTGCACGCCTTTATTTGCAAACATTGTATAAGATGACGTCATTTCATATAATGGTATCTCTACACTACCTAAACAAAGAGAAGGTATTGCTTTTAAATTAGACAGCCCTAATTTCCTACCCAATCTAACTACATTTTTTGGCCCAACTTTTTTCATTAAAAAGGCTGTAATTGAGTTTTTCGATGAAGAAAGACCTTTCATTAAAGTATATTCACCACCATATTCTCTATTTGCATTTCGAGGTAAATAATCTTCTTTTAAACCATATTCATCTTTTTCAAAAACAACTTGTGAATTTGGAATCTTTAAACAAGGAGAATATTTAAATAAATCTATGGCTGTTGCATATACAAAAGGCTTAAAGGTTGAACCAACTTGTCTTTTAGAATTAACATGGTCATATTTGAAATATTTATGATTAATGCCCCCAACCCAAGCTTTAACCGCTCCACTTTTAGGATCTATTGATAAAAGCCCTGCATTTAAAAAATATTTATAATATTTTATAGAGTCCATTGGAGACATAATTGTATCTATTTCTTGATCCCAAGAAAATACTTTCATTTTTCTGGATTTTTGAAAATCTTTTTCTATTTCCTCGTCGCTCATGTTTTGTTTTTTCAATACTCTATAACGATTTGTTCTACGCATCGTGTTTTTATATATTTTATCTATTCTTTTAGAGCTTAATGATTTATCAAAAGGCGCTTTTTTCGATTTATATTTATCCCAACCCGTAAAAAAATCTTTTTGTAATTTTTTCATATGTGTTGACACAGCCTCTTCGGCATGTTTTTGTAATCTAGAATCTATTGATGTATATATTTTTAAACCATCAGTATATAAATTATAAAAGGATCCGTCTGGTTTTGGGTTATTTTTTATCCATTCTTTCATATAAGATCTTAAATGCTCTCTAAAATATGTTGCGATTCCTGAATTATGACTTGCTTTTTTATGTTCAATTAATAATGGCAATTCTTTTAAAGAATCAATTTCCTCATTGGAAAAATTAACACCTAAGTTTTCTCTATTTCTTTTCATCTGATTTAATACAACATTCCTTCTTTTAAAACACCTTTCAAAATATAATGAGTCTCTAAGTGGATTATATAGTGAGGGGTTTTTTACCATACCTACTAAAGTAGCTGATTCTTCTACCGTTAATGATTTTGGTTCTTTATTAAAATAAATTCTAGAAGCTGAATTTATACCTATGCCCTGATTTAAAAAATCAACTTTATTTAAGTACATAGTAATAATTTCGTGTTTTGTATAACGCCTCTCTAGTCTTGTCGCTATAACCCATTCTCTAAATTTCTGAGTGATTCTCTGTATTTTAGAACGTGATGTTTCGGAAAATAACATTTTTGCTAATTGCTGAGTTAATGTACTCCCACCACCCCTTGATCCAAAAAATATAATCGCACGAAAAGTAGACTTATAATCTATCCCTGCATGTTTGAAAAATCGTTCATCTTCTGTTGCAATCAAAGCATCAATGGTGTGTTTTGATATTTCATCATATCGAACCTTTCTTCTATTTTCTAAAAAATATGTTCCTAAAATAGCACCATCAGAAGATATAATTTCCGTTGCTAAATTAGTTGGTGAGTTTTCTAGACTTTCAAATGTAGGCATTGGTGAATTAGGTGAATCAAAAAAGCCAGAAGATGCTAAAAAAAGACCTAATAAAAGAACTGTGATAGGAATGATTATGACCGCCGAAAAAATGAAAATAAAAATTTTTATTTTTTGCTGAAATGTTATTTTTTGAATGAACTTTTGCAATTTAATTTGTGTTAATTTTTAAACCTAATGTTTCTACGCCACTTAAATTTAAATCCCTCATTCCATGTATTATTTTAAATTTATATGTTTTGTTTTTTTCAAATTTAAACTTATTTAAATAATCGAATTGGAAAAATAAAGTGTTTCCTATATTTTTTTGTTTTGGGAGACCAAAATCATCATATAATTGAATATCCAATGAATCTTGTTTGATTTTTTTGTTTTCTAGAAAAACATCAATGTATAGATGTAAGTTTTTATGTTCATAATTTTGATTAGTTTTTCCAAATATTGTAATCTTATAATCTTTTAAATTAGCTTTTTTTTGCAAAAAATTGAAAGTGATAGTGTCTTCGATTAACCACTCAGGTTCATTAATTTCATGAAAATCAGAATAGATTGTAGTGTTAAATAAATATGATAATCTAAAAATTATAAACGCTAAAATAATTACTATAAAAAAAATTGTGACCCTTGCTCTCATTATTAAATTTTAATATTATCAAATCTGTCTATTTTATCATGATCATCAACTGTAGAATAGTTATCTTGTTTTCTTGTCTTTAAAAGAAAACGCGACATATTTACTTTTTTTCCTTGTTGATTTTTTTCTATAATCTGAGTTACTTTTTTAACATTTAATTCTATAGTATTATTAAAATTTTGCTCTAGTGAATACATTAATTTTTTCGAAAATATATCTGCCTTTTGAAAAAACCAAACTCCCTGTTGCGATTGTAATTTTATTTTAAAATCTGGAAAACTTTTTAATTCTAATAAATACATATCTAACTCATAATTTAAACAACATTTTAATTTACCACATTGCCCACTTAACTTTTCTGGATTTAAAGATAGTTGTTGATATCTTGCTGCGCTAATATTTACTGACCTGAAATCTTTTAGCCAGGTGGAGCAACACAATTCTCTTCCACAATCTCCTATGCCACCCACTTTAGCAGATTCTTGCCTAACCCCTATCTGACACATTTGTATTCTAGACTTAAATTCTTTTGCGAAAATTTTTATTAATTCTCTAAAATCAATTCTTTTATTTGCTATATAATAAAAAGTAATTTTTTTTCCATCCCCTTGATACTCTACATCGCTGATTTTCATATTTAACTTGAGACTTCGTAATACATCCCTGGCTTTAAATAATATCTGATCTTCTTGGTTGATATACTTTAGCCAATTTTGAATGTCTTTTTCAGATGCTTTTCTTAAAACTTCGAAATCAATAGTTTTTTTCTTGTATAATTTCATTTGAACAGAAACTAATTCACCCTTTAAAGAAATCATTCCTAAATCAAATCCATTATCTGTTCTTACCACTACTTTTTCTCCAATTCGCAAGTCTAGTTTTGAAGACCTATAAAAATCTTTTCTTCCATTTTTAAATGAGACCTCTATTAATAGCGGTACTTTTTTGTCATGTTTAGGATTAATGTTTGCTAAAAAATCATATGTTGTTTTTTGATTACACCTTTCGGTTAAACATTTTCCATTATTTCTACAACCTGTAGGGTGTTTAGATGTTTTACAACTATTACAACTCATTTAAATTTATTTTTCCTTGTAGATTAATCTTGATAAGCTCAGAGATAAATCTAAAAATAATAATTTAGAATTTGAATTTCTTGTTATATAATATATAGATTTTTCTATTTCAGCAAGTAGTAAAAAAATATTTTTTCTATGAACAAATACCGAGAATTTCTCTAATGAAAAATTCTCATGTGAAATTTTTAGAGACAACTTTTCACTTAGACCATAATTATATAAGAAACTTTTTCGAAAGCTTTCTAGAACATAATTTAAGAAATCTACTTGTTTTTGTCTATTCATACTGGAAAGATCTTCGGTTAAAATTATTAATGTATCTATTTTATTTTTATTTTTTGCCTGAAAACATAATCTTACCCATTCAACAAACAGATTCATAAAAAATGCGTTTTCCTGATTAATTAGTGTCTTGTCTGAATTTTTAGATGATTCAAACTTTATTGATATTAGTCTAGATAAAATAGTTGTTATTAATTCTGTTTTTGTTTCTGAGATTAATATAAAAAGTGTTTTTGAAGGCGGCTCCTCCAAACTCTTCAAAAGTTTATTCGATGCTTCTATATTTAACTTATTTGCACTCCATATAAGAAATACTTTATATTCACCTTGATACGATTTTAGATTAATTTTTTTTTCTATTTCATGTATCTCTTGAACATAAATAACTAAGTTTTTTTTTTCTTTAGAGATTATATTTGTCCACAATTTTATATCAAAACCCTGTGATTTTAGAACCTCTTTTTTCCATAAATCCAAATAATCTGAACTAATAGGTTTTTGGTTTGATTTCGATGATGTTACTGGAAAAATAAAATGTACATCTGGGTGTATTAATAATTGATTTTTCTTACAATTAGAACATACCCCGCAACTATCATTTGATTTTTTTTTTTCACAAAAAATATATTGAATATATGCTAAAGCAATATGTAATTTTTCTGATTTATTAGATCCAAAAAATAATTGAGCATGTGGTATTTTATTTTTAACAACACCACTTATTAAAACATCTTGATTTTTTTTGTTTGATTTTATTTGATCGAAAAACACATCTCTAATTTACAAAATCAGTAATTAACTCAATAAAAATTATAATATAAATGATTACATTTATTACTATATAAATTAATCTGATTGATGACAGGATCTTGTTTTGAAATTAATAAAATGGATTTTCCTAAAAGTTCTAAAGTCCTAGTTCGTGTTGATTTTAATGTCCCTATTGATAACAATACTGTCCTTGACAACTCTAGGATCTTATTATGTATCCCCACAATAAAATTACTTTTAGAAAATAATAATGCTATAATATTAATATCGCATTTGGGTAGACCTAAAGGTTTTCAACAAAAATTCTCAATGAGTATTGTGAGAGCGCATTTGAAAAATATTCCTTTTTTCAAACAAAAAACAATTCGTTTTTGTAATTCCTTTGATCAAAATGAATTAGAAAACGAAAAAGAAAAATTAAGACTAGGTGAAATTCTAATCCTAGAAAACTTACGGTTTAATCCCGGAGAGCAACTATCGAGTCTTTCATTTGCAAAAAACATAGCCAAAAACATTGATTTTTTTATAAATGATGCTTTTGCTGTATGCCATAGATCTGATGCCTCTATCACAAAAATACCGAGCTTATTTCAAAAAAATAAATTACCCGGCTTACTATTACAAAAAGAAATCTCTGAACTTAACAAGGTTGTTAACTCTAAAGAAAAAAAACTTGCCATAATTGGTGGGGCTAAAATTAGCACTAAAGTCACTTTAATTAAAAAATTGTTAGATACATGCGATGATATCATTATAGGTGGGGCAATGGCATTTTCTTTTATTAAATACTTAAATGGAACTATTGGATTATCTCTTTATGAACCTGAACAATTACAAACCATTTCAAATATACTAAACGATGCTAAAAAAAATGATTGTAAGATCCATCTTCCAATAGATGTCATTACTATTCAACAAAATAATCCAAGTAAAACTTATCAACGAAAAATTAACAGTGTTCCTGATGATGAAATGGGCTTAGATATTGGCCCTGAATCTTGCAAAAGATTTGAATCTATAATTTTAAAATCTAAAACTATCATTTGGAATGGCCCTATGGGTATGTTTGAAAAAGAGCAATTTAAAATAGGAACAGAAAAAATATTATTAGCTGTTTCATCTGCGACAAAATCTGGATCATATAGTTTGGTGGGGGGAGGAGATACACTATTAGCAATATCAAATTTTAAAAAAGTAGTTACTAATTTTTATGACTTTAATTTTATATCTAGTGGGGGTGGGGCAATGTTAGCATTTTTACAAAACCCTGATTTACCAGGAATAAAAGCATTAAAACATGAATAATAAAAATAATAAATGGGATGGATTGGTTAAATATATTAGTAGCCAATTTGGAGATGGAGAAATATTAGATTTACAAGCAATTTTATTTCTCATAGGAGTAAATGAGTTGGGTCAAGGATATCGGAATTTTAAAAAACAAGAAAAAATTGATTTATTGCATATTGCAATATGTAGATTGCTAAGTGTATATGGATATTATTCATTTAATGGAAGAGATGAAGATGGTTGGCCCCATTGGAAAACAAATGAAAAATTACCACATCTAAAAGCGGGCGAACAAACTATTTTATTAAAAAAAGCTATTATTTTATACTTTGAAGATGCAAAAATAAAATTCTAATCACAATTAGATTCTGTTGCCAATATTGTAATTTCTTTAGTAATATTTTCTTCTAAAGACACACTACTATTGCCACATATCATTTGATAAGGGCCGTAAATTTTTTGAACCTGAATAGAGAAAAATCCTAAATTGTCAAAGTCAAAAGAAGCTAAGCCGTTATAATCTGTTATAGATGATTGAAAAACTGTTGCGTGTTCTATTATTTGACCTTGATCATCCTGAACTGAAATAACAACTTCTGCTCCCTCAACAGTATTAAGGTCCTGATCAACAACAAACACTTTTAATTTAAAAAATGGATCTTCGTAACAAGAAAAACAAGCTAGTGTCGTCAAAAGGATTAAAAGTGTATATATTCTCTTCATAGTATTTATATATTATCTTTCAATTAATTAAATTTGAAAAATAGTAAGGTAATAAATATAAAAAAAATGCAGGAACTAATAGAAAAATATAAACAAGAAGTGTTGTCTTTTGAATCAATAGATGAAAAAGAAACCGAATTGTTTAGAATAAAATATATGGGGAAAAACGGTGTTCTAAGTACATTATTTGAGGATTTTAAAAAAATTGATTCATCTCAAAAAAAAGAAGTCGGTTTATTAATTAATGAACTAAAAGGTTTAGTTCTATCTAAAATTAATACCAAAAGGGCTAAATCAAATAAGAACTTAAAACATGATCTGTTTGATTATACTTTACCTCCCGTGCAAAAAAAAATTGGGTCTTTGCATCCTCTTTCGATTGTTGAGAACAAAATTATTAACATATTTAAATTACTTGGTTTTTGTCTAGAAACTGGGCCTGAAATAGAGGATGATTGGCATAATTTTTCTGCATTAAATATGCCAGAACATCATCCAGCAAGAGATATGCAAGATACATTTTTTATATCTCTTAATCCTGACACATTATTGCGAACCCATACATCTTCTGTACAGATTAGATATATGGAAAAAAATTCACCACCAATACGAATAATATCACCAGGTAGAGTTTATAGAAAGGAAGATATTTCAGCACGAGCTCATTGTATTTTTCATCAAATTG
>Ga0163179_10000431_pt1 | contig 30427 bp, 11 predicted proteins | sample AtlANTMetagenome_FD_109643 | JGI IMG/M metagenome (GOLD analysis project Ga0163179, IMG submission 109643) | Marine eukaryotic phytoplankton communities from the Atlantic Ocean - Atlantic ANT 2 Metagenome | ecosystem: Environmental > Aquatic > Marine > Oceanic | place: North Atlantic Ocean...
CACCAGCACCACCACCTTCTGTGATACTTACAGCAGGAGCAGTTGTATATCCACTACCTGGTTCATTAACAGCAACAGAAACAACTTTACCATTAAAGATAAAGGCAGAAGCAAGTGCTTGAATACCACCAGCAACATTAGGAGCACCAATTGTTACAGTTGGGTTTACAGTATATCCAGAACCAGCAGTATCAATATCAATATTGTTAACTCTCTGTCCAGTTCTATTGATACCAACACGAGGTAAGTTTGTTTCACTATCTAATTGAGCACGCAGAATCTCCTTCTCTCCCGACCCCGTGCCAGAGCGAATAGTAACTTCATTATCACCGATAAGTTTGGGGTTGACTCCCCTTATTTTCTCTTTATCGGAATTAATATGAAAACTCATGGTGCTGCAGTATCCTTAGACATTTTTTCCTATGATATATTTAGCATCAAGACCAAGCGATGCTAACAACTTGGGTATAAGAAACCCATTTAATTGTAGATGTTGTACCAGCTCTAGTTGTTGAATAACTAAATCTGTTTGATGCTCCTACTGGTTCAACAGACCAAGTTTCTCCTGATGGAACATCGTCTTTAATAACTGTTTGAAAACTAGACTGTACAGTTGTATTTCCAACACTATCACAATACAATGATGTTTCAAACTTTGTAGAATACACAGTTCCTACATCATTGACAGCCATAATATGACCTGTAATAAAATTCATAGTGCTATTGGTAATAGGAATTTGTGTACCTACACCATCTAAGTCAAGAGTGGATGTATTTAATCCACGCAAAATATAACTGGTAGAACTACTGTCTGTGTAATTACTATTTTTTACCTCTAAAGTATTGAGATCCTTTGCATTCCTTAATTCATCTACAACTACAGTTTTGCCTACAGCAAATCCACCCATGGAATCAAATTTTTCTATTGTTGTTGCCATTTTTATTTCTTATTGATGTTGGATACGATAGTTACTACAACATTATGTGCTGTTGTGACAGAAGAACCTATTGTAAAGTTCACTCTTGCAAATCCACTTGCTGTCTTCTCAAATACAGGAACAATTAATTGTTCTCCAGTCCTGACATTTCCATATTCTGTATGGAATATATCAGTTCCATTATCTATAACACCAAACTCAAAGAATTCTTTATTATTGTTAGTTGTGTTTTCAGCAACCATAACAACCTTTGCTCCATTTTGAACAGAAAGTTGGTAGATGTTTGACCCTCCATTATTTACTGTTCCTTTTACCAATGTTACTTTCTCAGATAAGATCTTAACATCAGCAAGTTCAAACTCTTTCAAGTCACCATCAAATATTTTAACTCCATCATATACACCAGTTCCAAAACCTACGTTCAAGAACACATCACCTTGATTGTCAAGTCTTAGAACAGGATCAACATTTAATCCAGCTGAAAGACCTAGATCAAAGTATTGCTTACTGGTATGTAAGAATGTTGTATCAGTAGCAGTATTGTCAAGAGTTGTTTGAGCACTATTGAATGTCATCAATTGTGCAGTAATCTCAAATTCTTGTGATGTGATAGATCTAATAGTATCTACTGAATAGAAATCTAATGCAGTTGTTGTTAACTGAACTGTATTGCTTCCATCATTATAGAAGTATAAAATATTTTCATTTGATCCAGCAGATAATTCTGGAATAATATAAGTATTTTGATCAACGTCTTTTACTCCACCAAGTGAACCCCAGTTGGTTCCATCATAACCTTCGTAAGTTAGAGTTGTAGTATTGTATCTGACAGATCCTGTTGCAGCAGATCCTCTCTGTGCTGTAGTTCCAGAAGGAAGAACTAAACTTGTATCTATATCACATACAATTTTCTTACCAGCATTAGGTCTGATGTCAATATCATTAATAAGTGATGAAATCTCATTGTTTTGAAATCTTAAATCACCACTAATTGTTAATGGTACATCACCAAGAGGTCCTATTTGTACATCAGAACATTCTTCAAATGTTAATAATCCAACAGCACTTGTATTAAATTGTAGTGTTGCAGATCCGTTTGTAAATGGAGTACCAGATATATCAGTCGGTTCACTACCTGACGTTGCTGTCGTTCCAGAGACTGTAACTTCAAATACGTTGTTTCTATACTTAACATAAGTTCCTGCTGTTACAGGAGTGTTTGCTGCCCATTCAGTGTAAGTTGGTGCTGCTGTATTGAGAGAACGCACCTTCTTCATCTGAATAAATTCTAAATGATTTGGTGTAACTCTGATTGTATTGTCACCATCATTATAGAACCATAATTTATTATCGTTTGCACCAACAGTTTCTTCAGCAGATATGAATGTGTTACCATCTAAGTCTCTAACACCACCTAGTGATGACCATGATGTTGTTGTAGCACTATATCCTTCATACTGTCCGCTATCTGTATTAAATCTAATTGCACCATTTTCTACTACAGCAGAAGATGGTCTAGCGTTAGTATCACCAGCAGGAATGATAATAGCAGATGTTGTGTTTATCTTAGCAACTCTTGTTGCTGCTGGACTAATGAGAATATCAAAACCAGAAAGAGATTTAATATCATTATCTTCAATCTCAATTTGATCATTACTATTAAATTTGTCTAATGTTTTAACAAATCCACTTGTTGTTAATGCACCAGTGTTACCAACAACATCTAATACATTTGTTTGTGGTGAAGATCCTATGAAGAAATTACCATTGTTTACTATATTGAGTGCAGTGGAAGTTATGTTAGAACTAGAATTAATTGTTGTTAGTGATACAATTTCGCCAACAATATTAGGAGCAGTTAAGTTTCCTGTAACTGCTCCAGTAGCAACTTCCAGATCAGTTCCAGAAAAAGTTAGAGCAGATAAAATTCCCGCATCAATATCAGCAATAATAACATCTGTAGAAGCAATTGTCTGAACTAAAATACTAAATCCACTACCAAATGTTTTAGGGTTATTAGCATCTATTGTTATTGATGCTGACCCACCTAATCCCTCATTGTTTTGAGAATAGTAATAAAGTGTTGATGGGGTTGCTGATGTTACTTTAATTGTTAATGCATTTGCATCTCTAACAACACCATCTGTATATTCAGCACCTTCAAATTTTAAAGTTATAGTTCCAGCATTGATTGGAAACTCATCAATAGTTACACTGGTTGCAGTTTTACTTACAACTCTTGTAACAGCAGCAAGTTGTCCCACACCAGTTCCTGATACTGCCATTCCAACTTCAATACCAGTTGTAGATGCTACAGTAATAGTTTTATTTGTGGTTTCTACTGATGCTACTACATTCTCAACTAAAGATGGTGCATACGAACCTCCCTCAAATGCACTAAGAGCAAAGGTATCTGCTGATAAAGATGCATCATTAAGATCAAACGTGTATGTACTACCAACATAGAAAGTTAAACTTGGAGTAAATACATCGTCAATTGTAAATATGTCATCATCAACAGATGTTGCAACTGTGTAAGTTCCTGCTCCTCCAGACCTTGTTATTACATTAGGATTGGCAAAACCAGCATTTGCATCACTTATTTGAATAACAACATTTGTTGTATTACCACCGCCTTCATTTACCTGTAAAATTGTGTAGTCAAAGAAATCTGTTATACTATCAACTGTAATAGTAATATCATCTGCAGGAGAAGAACCACCCACTGAGGTACCAGCAATAGTTAAATTTTCCTGAGCTGCGTATCCATAACCACCATCACTAACTTGAACAGATGTGACACCCTGTGCATCTCTAGTTACAGTAAATGTTGCTCCACTACCATTACCACCACTAGCAGATAATATACCATAATCTGCGTTTGCTTCTCCTACAATTGTTGATCCTGTTGGTACAAATGTAACTATCGTTCCATCTTGCTCACTTAATGTTTGTGATGTTGTAAAAGTTCCAGCAGAAACAGTTGAACTAAATGTAAGAGTTTGAATTTTTTCATATTTTACAATCTTGGTTTCTGCTGCTACCAAGTTTGTAGGATCTACTGAAAGAATATCATTTTCAGAATATCCATTACCAGCAGAATCTCCAGAAATTACTGCTGTATCTACAGATCCTAGTCTTGAAATTGTATATTGGAATGTTTGAGTACCTACACCAAATACAGGAGAGAAATTTAATACTGCAGTACCTGGTTCTGTTGCTTGTCCAGATAAAGTTATAATATTATTAGGAGCATCAATAGATGAAATTGTTGTGTTAGATCCTAATACTGCATTACCAGAAGCAAGTGTGATTGAATCTCCAACTGACAATCCAGCAACTGAAGGTAATGTAATATTTAAAGAATCAATAGATGAGAATGTTAAAGTTGCAGCACCAGCAACAGCAGGAGATTGAGATATTGAGATTGTGTTTCCATTTATTGCTGTTACAGTAACACCTTGACCAACATCACCTGTGCTTCCTGCTTCAGTAGTAAGAATCATTCCAACTTCAAACCTAGTACCATCAGGAACTGTAAAGGTATTTCCTGTCCCAAGAGTTACAGGAACACCATTTAAAGTACCAGATATGTAACAACTAACACCAGTGGTTGCACCTGGCAATTGTAATACATCACCTACTTGATATCCACTACCATAGGTTGCAATTGAAAATTCTGAAATTTCACCTGGCGTTGTACTAGCAGTCCAAGCGAATCCAGAACCACCACCATTTCCTAAACTTGCATCTGTTGCTGATAGAATATCTCCAGCAAGATAATCTTGACCAACATCACCAATAGTTACGTTTGTTACAGTACCAGTATATGTTGGAGTTCCAACCACAGCAACCATGCCAGAACCAGTTCCACCAAGATCTGCAGGAATAGCAGAAAATGTATCTCCTTGTTTGTATCCATTACCAGAAGTAGTAACTGAAACGTCTGTTACAGCACCAGCAGTAACAGTAACGTCACCAAAAGCACTTCTACCAAATACACCTTGTGATCCAGTAGTATGATTAATTGTTCCACCCATTCCTGAGTGTTGAGAACAAGCATATCCAAGACTACCAGCACCAAGTTCAAAAATAATTATATCTACAAATGCTCCTGCGGTTCCTTCTACAGTTTGAGAGACTTGAAAATATTTTGTTTGATCTAAAGAAGTTAACTCATCTCCAGCAGCATGAAAATATAAAGGGTGTGTAGAGTTACTAGCATCTGACACATCAAAACGATATGTATTACCAGAAGTTACATTAAGAGTTGGGGTTGTAACACCATCTATAACATATTGATATGTGCCAGGACCTCCACTCACTGTTACTACAAATGTTTGAGTTGGAGTGTTGTAGAATTGTACTGATGAATATGTGCCATCTACATATCCAGAACCTGGTGTTTGTACAGTAGTTGGTAAAGTTGTAGTACCAGTAACTGTAATATCTGCAGTTGCACTATTACCATTTCCTCCAGTCAGAGGAACAGCAGAATAAACTCCAGGTGGATATGCAGAACCCGCATTTGATATATCACCATCTAGTGAAGGAATTTCAAAATTACAAGTTGCCTCACTACCTGTAGCACTACCAACTAATGCTATTCCAGTGTAGTTAGTACCAGGATTATAATTTTTACCTTGTTGTGTAATTGATCCAGACCAATCAACAACTACAATATCAAGTAGGGCATTATCACCAGTACCTCCTAATACAGGAATTGCTACATAACTACCAGCATCATAGTTACTACCAACATCTTGTATTAAAAGACCACTATCTTCTAATTTTTTCTGTTGTACAATAATATCTTTGTAATACTTTACTTCAGTCGCAGATATATCAAGTAATTTTTTTTCTAATGCAACAAAACCAAGAGTTGTTGTTCCTGCTTTGTAAATACCTAATTTTTCATCTGTAGTAAAAGCTAGTGAAGGAGATTGTCTCGTTCCATCACCTAATTTTAAGTTACCAGTAGATAAATCTGTGCCACCAGCAGTGACTTGAAATATATCTGTACCTATTTGATTAATTTTCTGCCTTTGGGTCTCAAAGGTATCCGTTTTAGCGACTTGTATTGCTGGCATTTTGGATTAACTCTCTTAATAAGGACTTGATTTCAGATACTTCATTCTTCAACATATTTATGTCATCCAATGCGGAACCTAGGTGTTTAGACTTTCTTCTTGCCTCTATAGCAGAATCGTCCAGATTCAAGATAGCACCTGTGTTTTGATCCCTTACGAGACCGTCATGTCCTTCAACCTTCAAATAATCCATATGCGGAAATTAGAATGAGGCTACTGCTCTTATGTCTTGAATCTTAGGTACAAATGATGGATCAACACCACGCATGATAACTTTGACTGCAAATGACGAGAATTCTGGTAGATCAGCAATACTATATTTCAAATCTTGATATGATGATTGTTTCTCTACAATACTAGATATTGAGTTTTCACTTGTTGCAATTTCAAATGTATCTGGTGACCCATCTTCATTAAAATATTCCCAATCAATATCTTCAAAGTTCTCTTGACTAGATGCTTTTTTGAATCTATAGAGAACTTGTAAATTACCTATATCTTTAACATTTGCTAAAAGATGTACATCAATAGCAGATGCTGGACTTTGTATTGAAACTTCCTTAGTTACATACTTGGAAATAGAAGAACTATTCTTAGATGTATCCTCAGAAACAAAGTCAATACCATTCTCATATGTTACAGAACCAACTTCTAAATATGATGCTTCATCATCTGGTTGATTAGGATACTTAACAAAATCTCCTACACGGAATATGTCATCAATTTGATCTGTAGTTACAGAGTTTCTATTGTATAACACATTGTCAATTATTCTGCTAGTAAAATCATCATTGATTGGTTTAACATCTACCTTCAATGTCAACTGTTGAGTTTGACTATTCCATATTGTAGTTTTACCAGTAATGATATTATCATATGTTTCTAATATAATAGATGGATTTCTCGCAACAATAGTTGATGCTTGATTTATACTAAAGAATACTTGTGATGGATTAGAATCAACAACTACAGTAGTTAAACTACTTTGATTTCCAAGAGTTACAGTTTCTCCCTTTTGGAAGAATTGACTTGTCTTTACTCTTACATAAACTACATTTCCGTTTACTCTAGCAATAGTTCCAGTAGTTTTAGTTGTTGATCCTACTATTGATTGATCTGCCTGTATTTGAGTACCACCATTACCAGCAAGTTGGAATGTGTAAACAGGATAGAATTCTATAATCTGATCCTTTCTACCATATCTACTTTCCTGACCTGTAGCATTTTCTATTCTATTAGAAGATGTTTTGACAGTAGCACTTGACAAGTCTATTATTGGACTCAAATAAGATTTAGTAGACGACAATAACATTTTATATGTTAAAGATTCTGTCAAACTATTCAAAGTTTCATTTATTTTAGATGCGACAAACTTTTGATTGGTAAAGTAATGTGGTTCATTTAAAAATGTCTTTTCATAATCAGATGTTGAATATGATGTATAGTTTGTTGTAGTAGAATCAACAGGCACAACATCTATTGTTTTTACTGATGTTTCTAACTTAGTTCCAGTAAATGTTAGATAATGAATTTGTGGATATAATGTCTCATACTTTCTGTTGTAAGAAGCATAGACAACATCTCCACCACCTATTGCATTAGAAGCAGATTGTGAACTAGATGTTATGTTGTATGTGTCAATACCAGAATTTGTTACTTCAAATAATGTACTGTTTAATATTGATTGTGTAATTCCACCAGTCTCTAGTGCATTCTTATAGAACACATATGACTTTCCACTATCTTCAAATCCATGATCTCTATGATTTACTTTAACAATAGAGTTATTATTTTTGAAGAATTTAGATGTAGAATTTGTATTTGCACTTGCATTAGTTTCAAATGGATTTGAATCTAGTAATTCATATCCTGTGCTACCATTCTTAAGTATTAATTCTGCTGGTCTAGTAATATCAAACTCTGCACGATATAAAGTGAATTTAAGATCTTCAAATATATCCTCTGTCCAACTCTCAGTGTTTTGTGATCGGTAAACCGAACCTAATGATGGTTGAGTTGTGATAACCGTACTTGTTGATATGTCAGTTTCTCCTAATTTAGATGACCATAACTTATAATCTATAGAATCAGTTTCTATTACAAGAGCATACTCAGTATCATTTTGTAAATACACTGGATAATCAAACATAAAGTTTGTTGGTATAGTAGAGTTTGTTACACCCTCTGTATCAACTGCTACACCCATTCTAACTGCTGGTGTATCTATTTCTATAAAGGTTTGTATTTCACACCCTCCAGCACCATTTCCGACGCCTTTCACAACAACTGATGGTGCTTCTGTATATCCAAATCCAGATAGTGATACCTCAGCATTATAAATCTTACCACCAGAAACTTCTATACTTGCTGTAGCAGTAGATCCACCAGGCAATTGTGGACTTTCTATTGTTAAAATTGCACTATCATAGTTAAGACCAGTATTTGTAATTCTTAAATTAGAAAGTTTACCACTATCTTTTGCCACCGTTAATACAAAATCTGTACCACCTGTTGCGTTTGCAAGAGTTACAGATGGAATTGCCAACCCCTCATTTTGTACAAAAGATCTACCATTATGATTACTAAGAACAACAGTATATACTTGCTCATTAGTAAGACTATATCTACCAGATGCTGAAGCAACTAACTCAACATTATTCTTGTCAAATACTTGAAGTATAGGACCTGACGCAGCAGAAGAATTACCAGTTACAGTTTCACCCTTAAGTATTGACATATTACCACTAGCAAAACATTTAAGGAATGTATTTGGTGATAATGTTTTTTCACTGCCAGGTACGATACTCTTACCTGGTTTTTCAGCATCTACATTAGTGATGTAAGTTTTAATTGGTATGTTTGTGCTCTTCTTACTAAAGAATAAATCTAATCCTGTTACAAATACCCCACCATCAAAGTTTTCAACCTTGAATGTTTGGGCAAGAGGATTAGGTCTTACAGGATTATCAGTATTACTTTCAATTAACTGTACACCTTCATTTGATTTAAAAATTGCTGGTTTAGTAGAGATGATACTATCTGGATTCTGTGGAAGAATACCTGTAGCATAGTACTTAACTTCAGTATAAGAATCTACTTCTCCCTTTGCTTCATTAGTAGAACTAGATGTAAATCTAAATGTTAGAGTTCCTGTAGTCAATGTTATCTGCTCAGAGTCTGTGTCATAAGATAAATTATCAATATCTCCTCCCCATACAGCATTTTCAGCTGGTGGATATCCAGCTGGTAGAACTATAAGACCACTAGCATTACCATATTCATCAGTTGTTACAGAACCATTGAATGCTGACAATGAGTTTCCTGCGATACCTGTATATCTAAGATCAGGATTCACCCAACGACTAATATCTCTACCTTCCAAGAATACATAGATTCTTGTGTTTGGTTTCATTCTTCCAACATTAAATTTGATAGGAACACTTCTAGCAAATAGTGATAATGATGTTGATACTAAATTACCATTTACAGTTTTGGTTTGCACACCTTTTCCAACTTCATTATTTTGTGGACTGATGTTAGATGTGCTACCAACTGACGCACTTTGTACAGATGTATTAGCAATCTGTGAGTTTACACCACCAAGAGAATTGATACTTGTGAATGATGATGAAGCACCCACCCAGTTTACAATAAATGAGTTGTGAATACTTGAGAAACTTTCTTTTACATTTTCTTTTGCTAAGAAAATATTGAACAAATCTGTATTTGTGTCTACAACAACTGGTTCAATAGATTGATCATACCACTGATCTACAGATGGAGATACATGACTATCTCCAACATATTGTAATACAACAAATGGATTTGGATTTAGTGTAGAAGAAGCAAAATCATTTCCTAGTAAAGATAAAGATTGATATGGTAGAGTGATCATGTGTCCTGATTTATTATATCCAGATACTGCCCTTTGATCATTTCTAGTATTAACTTCTACAAGATGAAGGGAATCTTCCTTAGATTGTGGACGTAATACTGATTGTTGTGGATCTACAGCACACCTATAATCAAGAGATCTAAGATTACCAACTTTATGTGCTTCAAAATTATCTACAAAGAAACCAGACTTAAATCTATCAAGACCAATCTCATCTTTAACTTGCATGTTAAGTGCTTGCTGCTCTAGTATGCTAAGTGTTGTATAGTATTCTAATCTTTCAATACGTTTCTCTAACTTACCGATATCACGCATTGTATAACGACGATTATCAACTGGGGTAAGTCTTACATCCTTACTTGTCTTTGTAAACGCAGGAATATAAGCATAGAATAATGGAACTGCATCTTCTATTGGATCTGGTTTAGTTGGGTTAAGAGATGAATTACCTTCTTTAACTAGAAACTGACCTTTCTTATCTAAGAAAATACCATCAATACGATCTAGATATTGCTTTTGACTGAATGAGAATGTGTATTCTAAGTTTGTATCAGGAGCAGGGGTACTAGAAACTACAGCACCAGCACCAGCAAAAGGACTATCTGTGACTTCTAATAATGATTTGTTTAAGAAACCTGGTATAATAGCAGTGCTATCTACTTTTGGTCTAAAATCAATTACATTTTTAAGTTCTACTATTCCTAATACAGAGGAATTAAAGTCTGGAATTTCATCTTCTGGAACTCCAGCATCATGTAAGTAACTGTCTATAGTAACAAAGTCACCCTGTGAATGTTCAAAGTAATCAAATGCAATAACAAGTTGACCTGTAGTTTCTTCAAAACCAGGTTTTAAAACTATTCTAGAAACATCATATATTGTATCTCTTTGTCCATTATCAAATGTATATCTAGATGATACATCAGTGCCAGAAATTAAATTACCAGCAGTGTCTATCTCAGGAGGTTGTGATGATGTTCCTTCGTAAACATACCTTAATTTGTATGCGTCAGAGTATGATAATATTTCTACTGCTTCACTATCATAATCTGTTCCTCTCAATGGAACTATACGATCACCAGCAGATGTAACTGTAATTCTCTTATTCTTAACTGCAGTCTTAAGTCTTGGTTTTGCATTAGATACTTCTAATGTTGCAGTTAATTTAAGTTTAGGGAAAGCACCATTAGTTGCAATAGTTCCAAAATAATTTAATGGTAACTGTAAACTAATACTACCAGATGTCAAACCACTTGCAGTATCTGTAGATGAAGTAATCTCTACATCATCAGACTCAACATAAATGATATCACCTTTCACAATATCAGGTGCATCACCAGGATCTAATATTGTAATTATAAAGTTCTCTTCACGATATGCAGCAAATCTTTGTGTACCAAATGGTAACTGTGCAGCAAATGTAATTATACCACCAGAACTAGATGCAGTGGTTACAAAATCTCTACGGAAGTAGTATTTGATCTTAGTATTATCTCCACCAGCAGATATTTGAGATATTTGTTTACTACCAGTTGTGTATAGTAGTGTGCCACTTGTAGAATTGTCTACCTTTGGACGTAACCTTACGATACTAGCATTAGTAACTGAACCTGGCAGAGCTGTATCTAGATATATCCTAGACTTATATGCTCCTTGTTGTACTGTTGCATATTGAACTATTGCTCTAACAAGATTATTATTATCATCTGAGAATTGTATAAGATCTCCTTGCTGTACAACAGTAGAAGCATTTGCACTGAAACTTGTTGATTCAATAAACAATGATCCTTGTGCACCAAAGAATGTATAGTCAGTTACAGTTTTAATTTCAGAATACTTTTGACTATCTACAACAACGTCTGCTGTAAATACATTCTCATTTCCTGCACCATATGTACCACCAATAGATTTAACATTCTGTGGTGTATATGTAGTGACTGTATTTCTGAATAGACAAGGTACAACTGAAGATACAGAATTAGGTGCTCCAGCAGAGTCTGGATTTTTTACGGTTACTGATGGTGGTTGAGCATACTCAATACCTACAGCAGATCTATTTGCAATTGCTGCTTTATAAATTTTACCATCTGTAGTTCTAGATAATGCAATTTTAGAACTATCATATTCTAACCCATTGATTAATAAAGTAGCACCATCTGCATATCCTAGTCCTCTGTTTGGAATAACAAAATGAGATATTGTATTTTCAGTTGCAATTCTTACAGTATTTCCTGCTTCGTCTTGTATTGTTTCTCCAGATAAAAATTTACCAGATAATGTCTTTAAAAATAAAATTTTACCAGTAGAATATACACCAGTTGATGAACCTTCTACAACACCATATGCTTTACTGTTGATACCAAATACATAACTACCTTCATCAAATGGATTAGTTCCTGTAGGAGCATTTTCTAAAATAATTTTAGTAAAGAATTGTGGATCAAAATAAGAATAACCAAATGTTGTATTGTAAGTAGATGTTCCTGCTGCTAGACGACCTTTTGATAACACTACATCAGAGTCTGGATTAAATCCACTTCCTCTTTCTTTTACTATAAAATTGCTAGGTTTTGTTTTACCAATTACAGGTGTAATAGTATCAGAATAATCTACAATAAATCCAAATTCTGAATCTGTAGCTGCTGCAGCTGCATTTGCTTCTGTTAAATATATTTTTCTCTTAAACTCAGTATCTGCTAAATCATATTCTAATAGTAATGCCTCTAACTCATTTTTAGGACCGTATATTGTAAGTTCTAAAAATTGAACAGATGTTGATGGATTGATAAGTGGTTTGTTTGTTGTCGCAAATGATAAAGTTTTAAATGATCCAACAGCTGTTGGTGCACCACCATCAGCTCTTGTCTTGATATAATATAAAGTTCCAAATGTTGTTTGGAATGTTGCATCTGTTACAGCACCTATAAGAGTTGTAGGATTTGTTATCTGAAGTGTTATGGTTTTAATACCATCATCAGATGTAAATACTTTTCCTCTTCTATCAATTGTTTGTCTATGATCTGTGGATAATTCTGTATTGTTTAATCCAACAGAACCATCATTAAATGTATTATATAAAAATATATCAGGATATGCAGTAAGATCAGAACCTTCTTTGTTTAGAGGAACACTACCAAATACATTATTAATACTATATGTTGGTAAACCTCTAGACTTTAGATTTATATTATCACTAGTAAGACTTTCTCTTGCTTTATTAAGTTCAAGATACTTTGTTTCCTTGTTGACAATTTCATAACCTTTAATATATGCCTTACCAGGACCTATACTAGCAATCATCTTTCTAGATGCGTCACCAGCATTATATCCATTGTATAGTCCAAACTCATCAGCACCAAAGATACCTCTGTTACCATCTTTCTGTGCTAACTCTCTTACATCAATATCAAAGTTTTCTACAACATAATCACCAGACTCATCAAATGTTCTACGAGCAAGTGTTTGTTCTAATACACTAAAGTCTGTAGTGGATACTTTACTTTGTACAAGTCCTCTGGATACAGTGAGAAGTTGTATAAAATTCTTATCGGTAATTGCACCAAGTACAAATTCTTTTAATGAAAGAGATATCTTTAATCTATTTGCACCAGGTGCAGTATAGTTTGCAGATCCTATTGAATTGTCATATAAACTTGCATCTTCTTCTGGTGTTACAATCTCTTCTTTGATGATAAAACCAATTTTTGCAGATGGTTTATTGTAATATTCATCAATAACTAAAAGTTCTTCATCATTTCTTACAAAATATCCATTAACAAAATAGATACCTTCTTCTACCTTGACAGCAGAACCAAATCCCATTGCAGGACTTTCTAAAGATGTTACTTCTCCAGTATCAGGATTAGTAATAGAAATACTAGTAGGAAGTACACTCCCATCAGTTCCAACTACAAGTAAAGGAGTATTTACACCATCAACAACTTCTAGAGTCTCACCTTGTCTAAAAGTAGTCTCAGTATTAGACGAACCACTGTTAATATAGTTAACAAATAATGTATCTGCAGATGTTTCTGTTGATAACTTAGTTGCAAGAATAGTTGCCTTAACACCAGAAGTCAATCCCTGTAGTTGTTGCCCAATCAACTGAGAGATGTCATACTTTTTATATACAATATCGTCACCTTCTGATACTGCAACCTCAGATACTGAGGATAATTTTACATAATCTAATTTTGTATTTAATCCTACTTCACCAGGTATTACTAATTCTCCCTGTTTGAAAGCATATTTACCAAAACTTTCAACCTGATTCTGAAGAATAGATTGTACTTGTGTTAATTCTCTGCCTTGTATAGAAAATCCTGGACGAAATAGAATTTTATAAAAATTCTTATTCGCATCAAAATCTTCGTAGTATGGGCTTACATTAAGATTCGTCTTTTGAGGCATTGTACTCCGCCAATATATCTAGTTCTCGTCATATTATTTAGCGAAGTTTTCCAATATTAGAATTCAATTACTAACTTGATATCTTCTATCTGATCAGGTGCACGAGTAATTAGTCTTCTGTTTTCAACATAGATGACATCACCTGAGTTATTTTCAACTTCTGGAGCAGCAAGTCCACTAGAGAATGTAACTCCTAATAATGCAGACCCATAAGAAGTATTTACGTTACCAGATGCAGTTGATTCTTCACCAGTAATTGCATTAGAACCATTTGATTCAAATGCTCTGACAATACCTTGATCAGTATGAGAATCATTTGTTTGGATATACTTAAGAACTCCAGCAGTTGTAGAACCACTATCTAATGTCCATGATACAACTGTACCATATGCAGTACCACCAGTTACAGTCTGAGTAATTTTCTCGTCAACAGAGTAATCTGCAGAAGCACCAGTTATCTTGACTGCTTTTAATCCAGATAATGTATCAGCAGTTGAGAATGTAGTTGTTCCCCAGTTGTATGGATCAGCAATGATACCAATACGACGGAAGTCGTTATCTACAGGGAAGTCTCCAGAACCCTCTGAATATGTAAGACGAATGTTAGTCATAACACGCTTACCATTTAGTTCTGTCTCATGATCAGAACCATGTCCACCTTCTGGTGGAAGAATTATTTTAATAGATCCTACAGCAGATGCACCTGTTGTTACAGCAGATGATAATCCTGCGTTAGAGTATAGATTACCATTTGTAAATAATACGTTACCATATGTGTAACCTGATCCTCGTGCTTGAATTTCAGCAGATGTGATTGTACCAGAACCGTTTGTAACAAATTTTACAATACCGTTTGATCCATCACCTTTAATACTTGTGTATAGAGTCTGTGATGCAGGAAGTCCACTTCCAGCGTCCTCAATAAGAGCAACATCACATGCTCCAGCAGTTGCCAATCCAGTAACAGTTGTTCTAGAAGCGTTAGCAGGAAGAACGATTGGCATAAAGTCTGATGATAAGAACTTAAGAACATCATCAGTAGGAATAGTATACATGTACTTCCAGATGTATCCTGCACCAGATGACTCTGTATAAAGACCAGTTGCAGAATCATAGTTACCACCAGCTACGGTTGGTTCCTCTGTTGCGTTCTGTCCAGTAGTGTTAGATGGATTCTCTCCATTATAAAGACACTTAAATACTTCGTATGCAGAGTTCATTACATAGAACTTAGCATCTGCAATAGATGCAGCACCAGTTGCTGTTTGTCTACCTATTTGACCACCGCCACCAGGTGTAGCAGAATATCCAGGTTTCCACATGTCGTACTTAGGGTTAGCAACTAGATCCCAATTGTAACGACGAATGACTGTTCTAGCAAAAGAACTAGTGATACGCTTAGCTGCAATAAGCTCATCATATAAGGCAACTTTCTCATCTTGGTTATCAAGTGGTAGAGGTGGAACATCCTCTGTAGCATAACGATAAATTCCAGATTTAGCTGTGGCACCTGTGTCAGAACCTCCAGAACCTCCAGTTCTACCTTTAAGAGAAGAACCTAGAGCAGGAGCAGAGTTAACACCAGCACTTCCAAAGACGTCGGTTAATAAAAGGGCACTGTCATAAACTTTAGAAATAGTGGCACGGAAACTCGTAGATCCATATGTCCCTACATAGACCTCATCCCCTACACTAAATGCAGTTGCATTTTTTGCGTAAATTTCTAAATATGCTTTCCACGGTTGTGGTCTTCCCACGAAGAAGTACATCCTAGATCTATCTGCACTGGTGTCCGTTGCACCCTCAGAAAGTGATTCTAGAAATTGTTTAGCATTGAAAATCCTAAACTTATCAGATATAATAGCAGCCATTGTTTTCCTGTTCCGACGTAAATTAAAAGTGTGCCTGAGTTATTTATACGATTATTTATACGATTGTTGTAGGTACTATCTCAGATCCAGACGCAATCTGATTACTACCATTATGTAATGTACACCCAGTGAAACTGTTTGCAGTCTTACCAGTGTATTTTACAATACCAGTAAATGTTCCATTACTATGGAAAATATATCCTGATGTTGGGAAGTAATTTGTACTTCCAACTGTTATTGTACTTGGTATTGGTGAACCAGCAGTAACACTAAATGCTACAGGATTTTGTATTGATGGAGGTGCTAAGTTAAACTTAGTTCCAGAAAGAAGATAACTAGAATCACCTCTTCTTGTAAAGTCTCCTATTGTCAAATCAGCAAAGTATCTGCTAACATCTCCAATACTAATTCCAGAAACATCAGAAGATCCATCTTCAAATATTCCATCAAAGTGACTTACATTATGACCTACGTTTGTAGCAATGTAATTTCCTTGATATTGTATGTCTCTGCCAAATACAGAGTTAACAATTAATACTTCTGTAGACAATCTTCTGGCAACATGATATCCACCATTAATTTCAATCAAGTCTACAGATCCATCATGTCCACCTGTAGTGTTACCAGCCCTAACTGGAACTGGGTCTACTAAGAATATTGTTTCTTGATATTGATCAATTGCACCACTTGGAGGTGGTATGAGTGTAACTTGAGTTTCTCTCTGTGCTACAGAGAAATCACCAGATATAATCTGTCTTTGTTGAACTCTTTCTAATGCAGAAATTCCTGCAGCAGGAGCACTAACCATACTTACATCACTCTCAGACTGAATCTGTAGTAATCCAGCAGCAACAACTGTTACATCTTCAATCTGTCTGAGATAAGTTCCAGCAACCCAATCTCGTTCTGGTGTTCCTTGATATCCTCTAATAATTTGATAGAATCTATCATCAAGTTTCTTCTCATAATATATGAGTTCATCACCAATCAATAATCTACCTTGACCAGCAAACTTAGATGTGTCAGCAATGTAAGCAATAACATCACCAATGAAGAAGTCAAGATCCAATACAGCAGCATTCTCAAAGAAGTTGACATTACTAATCGCATTGTTAGGAATATCAATTTGTGTAGTTGCTGTGATTGCCTTAGAAACAGTAGATATAGAATTGAGAGATACAATATCTTGAACCTCTGCAGAAACAACAGTTGCTTCATAAGAAGGACCTTCAAATACTTGTACATCAGCAGCTGCAGTTGGTCTATTTGTAAAGATCTCTAAGAAATCTCTTTCTGGATCTAACTGTCCACCAATAGAGAATACTTCTATCTCATCAGGAAATAAATCTCTTTCAAGTACTATTTCAGCATCTGCTCCTATCTTAACATCTAAAGAACTAATACCAGAAACATTAGTTACTCCAGCAGCACTAATTTCATTGATAACTGATGAGGAAGTCATCCCACCACTTTGTACAGATGTTTGAAGTCCTATGTTTATTAAAGATACACCAATATCTCTTTCAGTAAGAATATCAAATCTTCTTGTTGTAACTACTTTTGGTGCAACTGTATATCCAGATCCACCATCAATAAGATCAACACTAATTACTTGTCCTTTACTGACTAGTACATTTGCTCTAGCACCACCACCTGTGCTATCGTTAGGTATGAATTTTAATACTGGAGGTGTAAAGTATTGATATGCAGTTGGTTGTGTAACAGGATCATAGTTTCTTTGGTTCCATGTTAATGATACAACTGATCCATTCTCTACCTTAGCAACTACTGATAGACCCTCTCCTCTCGTGATTCCAGTATAAGTCTCAATTGAGACTGCACCAAATATATCATCTGTTAACTGCTCTGATGGTCTACCATCTTTACTGGTTGCTGTTTGTGGTAATTCTTTTACTTTTCTAAATCCTTCTTCACCTTCTACTCTAATCTTATCTTCCTTAGAAAGATAAACAAATGGTGGTTTGTATGTTCTACCAATACTAGTTCCTGCCCAGATAGCATTATTATCTTTTAGAAGTTTTCTTCCATCAGAATCTGCATTGTAGTTCAATAATTCATTTGATATATCTGCATCTGCAATTGTAAATGTTCTACTATAATAACCTCTAGGAGCAAATACAAAATCCAATCCAGATTCTATAGAACCATTCTGACCTCTAATCTCAAATGTTACTGTGCTACCACTTGATGTTGCATTACTCAATGCTCCAATAATATTTAAAGTTCCATTTGCTCTGACTTGCCATACATGAATAGGTGCACCAAGAGCATCTCCCATCCAAGTGTATCCCAAGAGATTTGTCATGGTTGTCGCATCTGTATCAAATGAGAATGTACCAGTAGCAAAGTAGGTGTCAGGTGCAAAATCATATATGTTCAATATCTGTCCAACATCTCTACCATAGAGATATCTCATGTCAATTTGCATCTCTGGTTTGATAGATGTAGCAAATGTAATGTTAGGACCTGATACAGTATACGCCTTTCCGTTTACTTGTAACACACCATCTAAGAATACATAAAGATTATCTTCAGATTCTATACTCTGTACAGTAAGATCTTCTACATCAAGAATTAAGAAAGGTCCGTTTCTAACTCCATCAACTAAGTCTTTATCAATAGTCAATCTCTTATAATTACCAACACCTATGCCAGTTACTTTCTCTACAGCAGTTGGTTCACCAATAGTCTTAGCACCTAAATCTTGATCCCATATTGGAGGAACATCAAATTTAATAATATTAGGAATTACAGTTCTGTCTATAAGATAAGCATCTTGTAATGGATAATTTTCTGTAAACTTAGGTCTCTGTATTACAGCATTTAGACTTAAGAATAAGTTTTCATCTTTTTCTGTATCTACTTCTGTATTGTCATCCCAATACAATTCAAAGTCTGTAGTTTCGCCATCAATATAATCTGGCAAAGATTTAGTTACTGTTTTCTCACTTATTATATCACTTAAATTATCATGTAAAGAATCCATTGCAGAAATTACAGTAGTGCATTCCTGTGCAGGAAGTAAAGGATCACCAAGAATATTATAGTTAGAATATGTACGAGTATTAGTCCAGTTACCAACTTTATTTTTATTCTGCTCAGTTTTCTCAACTAAGTTTCTACCTTCCTCAAGAATAGTAATATTAATACTATGATAAGTTTCAAGTGTGCTTTCTACTTCTGCACATGTAGGAGAATTTGAGTCAACCAATACATTAGGATCTGTAATAGACAATTGATTTCTCATTGCCTGTATACAACCAATTTTGACCTGATTCATTATGTAAAGTGTTGACTCTACAGTTCCAGTAATACCTTTACCCTGTAAACCTAAAGATGATGCATCATAATATAATGTTTCTCCATAGGGGTAATCATAATCTCTGTAATATAATTGTGCATTCTCTACAATCTTAGAGTTACCACCTAACTTAAGATGATAAACATACGCCTGTATCAATGGTCTCATTTGAAGAGGATAATATGGTGCTACGCCAGGACCTCCACCCCAACCTAAGTTTGGATACTGTGTTTGAGTTGCATTCAATGCTAATTGAATTATTTCTGTTTCATTCTTCTCTATCAACTCTCCTGCCTTGTAGAACATACCATTATTCAATGCACTCCAACCAAATTTTGCTTGGTCAGTTCCTGAGAATGATGTAGGTACAATAAATGTAGAACCTGGCGGTACATCAAATGTATTGCCAGGTGCAACAGCAGCAGTATTAGTTGCGTTTGTAGATGATCCACCAGCAGCAGTACCAGTTATAGGAGTGACACCAGATGGTGCTCCACCACCGCCACCAGAGTTTGCTAGTGCTGCATTGTTTAATGTTACTTGAGTCTCACTGTCAATAGATACAATTTTAGTTCCATCTGGAAATGCTTTACCAGAACTTATAAACAATCCAATAGCAAGATTCTTAGTGCTTGTAACTGTAACTGCTTTCTGTCCTTGAATGTATGCAATTCCAACATCAATAAAGTCCCAATTTCTAATTGCTAATTTTGCTAATCTATTAGCATATTCAAATATAGCAATAGACTCTGTTTTATTATTTTGAATGTATAGGTATTCACTACCTGAGTTGAAGATAGATGTGTAGTCAAATGTTTTTACATTTCCACCAAATCTAAGATCATGTTGGAAAGCATCTAATAATGCTCTAATATTTGATTCATAATCATCTTGTTTTGTATTCCAATCTAATGATGAGTATGTTGCCTTACCATATCCAACAGATTCATTAATAATAAACTGTACATTTCTTTCTATTTGATTTGCAGCATCAATCCATGTTCCACTACGTTGGAATATATTTCTTACTTTTTTTAGATGTTTTGTATTATATTGATCATCCTTAAACTGAAATACTTTACCATAGAAAGTAACACCTTTATAAGAGGAACCAGCTTTAGATCCATCTCCTAATGGTGGAGCAGAGAATGTAATTTGATCACCAGAAATTGTATATGCAACATCAGGTTCTTGTAGTATACCATCTAATGTAACTATCAAACCTTTAGAGGAAGCTGGTGTATATGCAATTCCATCTTTTAAAATTTGGAAGGATGTAGTTCCTTGCAATTTACCGTTACTGTCGTATGCACCATCAAATGATCCATTTAATGTAAACTCAAATGCAGTAACTTCATTAAAATTAAATTCACTAGTTGCAGCAGTTCCAAATGCCTTACGAATTCTTTGATTCTCAACTTTCTGCACTGATTGAGTAATAACGTAAGAAGAGTTTTCAACTGTAATTCTATTTTTATTTGGGTCCCATAATTGTATTACACTAAAGTGAGATGCTTTTGGAATTTCAACTGGCATCTCGGAACTTGCAGTAGCTTCTATATCTACTTGTCCAAATAACTTAAATCCTGCAGGGTGTGTAGTAGACTTAATTAAGTCCCGCCATTGTTCAATAGAAGTCTTAGATTTTACGACATATGAGTAATCTTGATAGAAGAAACTATCTGTAATTTTTTGATTAGAAACACCAAGTTTACCTTTATCTGATTGATAGAATCCTAGGTTGTCATAGAAACTAGAAATCTGTTCATCAAATACAGTTACAAATATATTGGTTACTGTAGCAGTTACTTCACTTCTTAATATACTTGTTATAGCAACATCTTGTCTGATAATACCTGTTACATTTTCTACCTTTAAAAGATTAGATCCATCTCTCCATTCTGATACTCTTGCTCTAGAAACTTCTACATTATTAATTTTTTGAACTACAATTTCTCCTCTTCTATAAGTTGGTAGATCACCACTAATTGGTTTTACACTTAAAATATAATTTGATGTAATAGATGATGCTACTGTTTTATCTAAATGATATGCTGCACCATTTCTAGTAATACGAATACTCTTAGGAACACCAATACTATTACTATCCACATATGCATCTACGTCACCTTCTACAATTATTATCTCAGGTGCAAATGTATATCCTCTTCCCTCATTTTCTACAGTAATAGAAAATATCTTTCCTTGTCTACTAACAATATTAAAACTAGCATCTACTCCATCACCATTTGTAATTATAACTTTAGGATTTGAGTAGTTAGTTCCTTCATTTGTAATGTTTACTCCAGTTATTATATTAGATGCTGTATCAAACAATACAGTAGCACTTGCTCTGAAAGATTCAGTAGGATCAGCACCAAGAACTATTGGAACTTTTTTATAATTAATTCCTAAGTTAATAATATCTACAGTGTTTATCTTTCCAATAGCAAACTGTCCAGTGGTTGTGTAAGAAATAGATCCTGATCCATCCCAAAGTGGTTCACTTGGAATATCATATACAAAACGATTTGGAGTAACGTAATTTACTGTTCTTGTTGACTGTAATGGATCTGTTGTAATTTTAAAATATGCATTACCAGCACTTACTACATTCTTGTTATCAAAATAATAGAAGTTTGTAAAATCTGTTCCTGTTTTTGTTTGATAGGTATTACCAGCTCTATAACCATATCCAAACTTAACATCTGTAAATGCACCAGCATTACCAGGTAATATTGTAGATGCAATCTTCTCTATTGTTATTAAGTTAAAGTTATTACTTGGACTAATATCAAAGTAAGTCCCAGTGAGACTAGAATGAGACGTATCAAACTTATACTTATAAAATTCTTGTAAATCTATATTAGGGTTAGGTACAAATGTACTATTATCTTCTGAGAATTCAAATTCATAGATTGGAGAACTAGTAGAACCAACAGCAACCAATTTCTGTGGTGTACTACTATCAAAGAAACTAGAACTCAATGCTACTTGTTGTGCATTTGATAATAGAGTTGCATAGTCATAGACTATTACTATTTTTTGTGTTGTGGGATCGTATGATTGAATGTAACCAGAAGTTGCTCCAGAAAATATTTGGAAGTTAGATGTAAAATTATATCTACCTTGATATAGAGATACTTCTTGACCATCAAAATGATCAACATCAGAAGTAGATTGATTACCTCTAGTGACAGTAAAAGTATTGTCAGTGATACCAGTTATCTGTAGTATCTCATCTCCTATTTGTACATAATCTTGTTCAGCAAATCCATTTGCATTATCTACAACTAGACTAGTGTTTCCAGCAGCAAGACCAGAATGTCCAACATATATTGTTAATCTTGATGTAGACTGTGATGCACCAGACCTTACTAGATCTTCATCGGCAACTGATAGTAAATCACCTCTAGCATATCCAACACCAGCATTTTCTAATGTAACATTTGATACTACACCCGCACCAGAAACAGCAATTGTAGCAGTTGCTCCACTTCCAGATCCTCCTGTAAGAGAAACACCAGTGTAAGTGTTGCTAGTGTAATCAGCACCACCATTGAGGATTTCATATCTTCCAACTCCTGTAAAATTAATACTTGTTTTCTTTGATGGAGCAAGTAGTGTTGCTTCCTGATATAATCTTTTTCTTAGATAGTAAGTTTTGGTTGTTGTACTATCATCAGGATTAATATCTATTGTAACTTTATCACCAATACCAAGACCATGATTATCTGCTGTTTCTACTAGTGCAACACTTTGATTTACCTCAAATGGTTCTAGTCCATCACTCAACGATGTGAGTCTTACAATTCTAGTTCCAGATGTATTAAATAAATCATTTGACTGTATAAAGTAAGTAGTATCAACAATCCATGTACCTGTAAGAACCTTGATCTGGACTACGTTTTGGGAGGATGTTCCTTCTAATACTTCAGCAGTAGCAATAGGTGTGTTGATACCATCAGTCAGACTTAATATTGCACCTTTAGTATAAGAACTTCTCTGATCTAATAGAACATCAAATGTTTTTATTGCAGCACTAAATGTTCCTGTGTTATCAAATGCACCATTTACATTTCTAAGAACAATAGTATTGTCATTTCTAACTGTACCAACAATAGAACCAAATGCACCAGATGATGGTTGAGTTAAAGTATCATCAACAAACAAATATGCAGATTGTATTGTTGTTAGTTTAACAACTTTACTTTGTTTTGATTCTAAGTAATTTACACTCTTTCCTTTTACAGAAGAAACAATTGCTTCTGCCTCAGATCCCTCTGTCCCTTTATTATCCAGATATATCTGAGAATTAATAGAAAAATTAGGAGATGAATCTACTACACCAACAGCATCAACTGTACCTGGTTTTACATCAGATATTGTTGCTATAAATCCATCACCATTTCTAGGCATTCCTGTTTCATACAATCTCTTTGATTTTTTAGGAATATCATCTTGACTGATATTAGAATTGTAATTACTATCAACAGGCAAGGAGTAGAAGTTCTCTCCTAAAATGTATGGGTACTGCGGTACTTGATTGCTATCAATAGTAATGAAATAAGCATAAGTTCCTTTCGGAAATTCTGGGGTAATACAAAATCTTCCATTGTTCTTATCTAGTGTGCCACTTTTGTGGGTATAGGTGTAGTCATTGACAAAAGTCCCTATCGGGTATGCCGACAGTGAAGGACCGTTTGAACGACTACCATTAATAGAATAACTAGAAGTCATCCTAATAATAGAAGAAGATGAGTCTAGAGGATCTTGATATGCAAATGCACCATATATGGGGTTACCATCATATGCGAATCCAATAATGGGAGAATGAGTTTTAGATGCTGGTTCTGTTCCAGAAGTACTCAAATTATCATTAAGATCAACACGAAGTGCTTTAGGGTTTGCAACATATCCATAACCATATTCCAATACGTTATTATAATTTGCAAATATACATCCATTTTCAGTATCTAAATTATTTTCTAATTTTTTATACCTATTGTAATTCCATTCTTTTAAAAGAGGTATACCAGTTGCTCCATTACCAACAGGAATAATATCTACTATTACAGTGTTTTGATTATAAAAGTTGCCCTCTCCAATCTTATTAAATCCTGTTATCTGTCCATCAGTGTTTACTATTGCCTCATACTCAGCAAATCTACCACGACCAGCATTATCTCTAATTACAACTTGTGGAGGTGAAGAATAAAACTCACCAGGATTGTCAATACTTAGACTCGTTACTTTTCCACCTGTAACAATAGCACTAACAACAGCATTACGACCTGATGTAATTGTGATATCAGGAGTTCTAGGAAATATATCAGTGGTGTCTACAGTTATACTTTCTACTACTTGACCAGCAAGAACTGCTCTTGCTTTACTAGGCACTTGATCAACTAATACAAAAGGAGGGTTTCTATATCCTGTTCCTCTTAAATCAACTCTAATTTCTTCTAATAAACCAAATCTAATACTTTCTGGATCTTTGTAACTATAAAAGGGAACACCATTCAATCCAATACCAATATCAGTTTTAGGTGTAGGATATGTCTCTGTAGTTCTAGTTGCTTCTTTTCTAATAATTTTTAATAACTTCTGATCTAATACTTCTTCATTAACTGTAGTTCCATCAAGAATTTTATGTGATGGAAAACTAGAACTAGCAATATAGTAATATTGATCATCTGCAAATATACCAGATACATCTGTAGGGACTTGATCTAATGAGTTTGTAACTGATGGCAATGTAGGAACATTTACAGCACCAAATGTACTCTTGATCCAACGAGTCTGATTTGTACCTACATTTACAATCTTAGAATCGGCAGTCTCAAAACCAGGATTAGATATTTGTAACTTATCTCCAACATCAGAGAATGGTTGTCCTTCTTTTGGTAGTGCATTATATACAACTCCAAGTGTCAATAATGTAACACCACTACCTACCAATGTTACAGGTTTATATACAGACTCCTCAACACTGTGTATGACTGCGTTTTGAGCAACTCTATTATCAATAATAAATTGAGTGGCAGTTTTAGCACTGAATGTAATTGTTTCACTTCCAATTAATATTGATCCTGTTTTGTCCCATCCTATTGTAGAAAAAACATTTACTCTATCACCTGTGCTTGCAGTTCCTGTTAATGTTGTCTCAAGACGAGTCTTAGTTGAGACACTAAAATCACCATTAACTGTTTCTGGTGCTAATACAATATTATAAATTTGCTCACCATCAGATGAACCATCAGCATAGACGTTATCTACTGTTGCATCTGCATATCCATACTCTTCAGTCTCTGCCTGTACTATCTTCTTTCCAACTAAACTCTTAACATCACCAGATACAACTTTTGCTTTTATTGCATATACATTTACCCAATCTGCATTAGATACTTTGTATGTAAAATCTCTTGGTTTGTATACTTCTGGTTTATTAGTATGATCCTTAGCAACAATAGTATTGAATACAAACTCAATAGAACTTGTAGTTCCTTTTGCTTTATAAAATTTTTGTATATTCTTAATTAAGGTCCTCTTATCAACTTCACCCTTAAGATATTTCTCAGGAAAAGAACCTAAGTATTGATTCTCAAAACTCTTAATAAAAGAATATAGAAAAAGATTACTTACATTAAAAACCGTCGCACCAGAGCTATGTGATGCTGCATCTGTGCTGGTGTACTCTGACGAGCTATAAAGATCACCCAGAGTTGTGTTACCGCTAACACCTCTAACTGCTCCTGATAGAGTTGTTCCTGTTCGTGATTCATAGAAAATTATCTCATTGTCTATTCTTACATATCCGTTCTTTTCTGGAAAACTCGTCGCATCTTCCAATACAATTGTAGTGTCAGAAGTAGAGATATTAGTGACCAGACTATCATGCTGTTTAAGTATGTTTTGTTCATAGTAATCAATGTCTGCATATTTTTCTATATTTGTAATAATATCTAAAGTACCACCTTGTACCTCCTGTTGTTCATAATACTTCTGAATGAATTTACTAAACAATTCATACTCAGATGTAATGAACTCAGGAAGTTGTGACTCAATTAGAGTTGATATCCTCTTTGTCTTTACAGATGGCATTTCTTACTCTTTATATGCAGTGAATGATGAATTTGCGACATCAACGTCAAGATAAACTTCACGCATTGCTTTGATATCATTTGATAATGGTTTTACCCTTACCGAAATTCTGTTATCAAAGAAACTACCTTTAATTATTGTCAAGTTATACATTTTTAACTCACCTCTTACATAATCTATATCACCAATATCATTGTCTAGTACAACTTTTTCACCAGTTACGGTATCTAGTCTATATAGGATGATTTTACCAGATCTATCCTCAACATAAACATCAAAATTAGGATACTCTGTTACTCTAAAACCAGTAGATGACAATACAGGATCATCACAGTCCTCATCAAAAGAATTCTGGAAACATACCTCGTAATAGAAGGTAGAATTAAGAGAAGGATAAAAATCCTTTCTCATTGTGAGACTCGTGAGATTAGAATTGATACTCTTATCAGCATCATCTATTACACCTACAAACTTACTGTATCTAAACTTACCATTAAACTTCTCAGTATCACTTGTATCAATATAAGACTGTATAGAACCAATAACCTTATCTCTAATTTGTGTTGGTGTCTGATCTGTAATTAGACTGTTGTAATATATCTTACTATTCATCTCAACGTATAGAATAGAAGGATCTACAATCTGTGGTTCTACAGATGCAACAACGTATTTCTTAAGATCTGCAACAATCTTGTTTTTTGTTAATGATGTAAGGTAACTAGCATCAGTTGGTTTCAATACAATGAATACTTTTCCATATTGTGGTGGTTCTTGATCCTCTCCACCAAATATAATGATGTCACTTGTTGCTGGATATACTTTTCTTACAATTGCTTCATAATCATCTGCGGTCACTGCACGCTCCTGTGTGCCATATGCTTTTGGAGCAGTATATTTTATCTTTTGTGTGCTTTCTATCTCTTCACCGCCCGCTGCTGCAACAGTAGAGTTAATTGTAACTGAGAAAGAAGTAGGTGATACGTTATTAGTATTTTCTAATACACCAGAGAATACAAATGTTCTTACACCATTACTTTCAGGACCTGATGTTATCAAATATGATACTTCTATTCTTGCATTGTTATCTAATTTTTTACCTAATATACCATCACCCAATAATATCTCATATCTTTCATCTTCTATCTCATCTAAGAAGAATACTTTTGATGTACCATCAACTCCTAGTATGTTATCTGCAACTAGATATGGTTCATTAAATGATCCACCAGTAGGATATACTTTAACTCTAATTGTATTAGTGTCTATGTTTTGATTATCAAGAATAAATCTTTGTGATTTACTTGCTGTGTTGACAGTGAATGTATTGATAAGTTGTGTTCCTTCATTTACAGCAACATCTGTAAAGATTGCTACGCCATTTGCTACTTGTGCTTTTACATCATCCAATACAACATAGTTGTAAATGTTATTGTCATATGTTGCTGTAAATCCAGTTCCTTTCTTTAATAATAATTCTGTATCAGTTGTTGCGTTAGTATATGTGACAGTAAATGAAATATATGCTGTAGGAGAGGTTGCACTCTTTGGTCTATACCCTAATTGCTTTGCTAATGCTACTACGTTGTCTCTTAGTGTTGCTGAATCAATGAATAACTCATTGACTACCATATTGGTATTAAATGCTGTGTAGTAAGTATTATAGGCAAGTGTGTCAAGAAGTACAGAAAGAGTAGACCCTTCAAAATCGTAATCAGTAAAATCCGACTGAGCTCTCATATACTCTTTGAGAGAAGTCTTGATTTGATTAAAGTCTAAATTTGAGACCTGTGTATAAGGCATTATCTTGTACGTTCTAGAAATACATCAGCAACTATTCTGCCATCGTCTCTACCAAGAATTTCATATTCTATTGAAACGTCAAAACCATTGTTATCAAAGTCAGGATCTGCTTTGACTGTTAATACATTAATTCTAGGTTCATATTTAACAAGACATTCTCTGACACGACCACTTATAGCAGCAGCAGTACCCCAGTCTGCTTGTTCAAACAATAGTTCACGAATACCAGAACCTATATCAGGTTTGAATGGTCGGTCACCATTATTGGTCTGCAACAAATTAGAGATTGATTGAGCAATAGCAACCTTATCCTTCACTGTGACTAGATCATCAGTGACAGGATGTTTTTTGAATACTACACTCAAATCTTTAAATGTTGACTGTTGTGGCATATAGACAGCATAGGCTGCTATTATTTATCCATCTTTTCTAAACTTAGTGCACTCGTCAAGGAATTCCTTCTTTCTCTTCATCTCAAACAATTCTCTTTCGTCATTCTTCTCAATTTTATCTAACCATGCTTGTGCATCGTACTCTGAGATGAGTTTTTTGCCACTCTTCTTAAAATCTTCTGATTTATCTACTTTAATTACCATTGTTCTCCTTTTCTTTAGGTGTTTCCCAGAAATAATCGTCAGTATCTCCTAGTCTACCCCATTCAGTCCCATTCTCAACTTGATACTCTATGGTAGAAACCTTAAAGTCAGGTGTTTTTGGTTCTTGTGGAGTTATAGAGAGGTCATACAGACGCATCCTGTTATTTGGATATAGTGCATACTGCCCATTCTCTAATTGAATACAGTTATGAGACTTATGCTCTTGTGGCACTTCACTTACATTATTATCTATCACATTTATATCTGCATGATAGTTATCAATTGTAAAGATATATTGTCCTTTTATCAACCCGTGGTCTCTTGTTCGTATTTCAGCATCCATAGAAGATATGAAACCTTTATTGATTGCCATCACACCATAGTCCATACAATTCCAAAATTGCAGATTCTCTAGACTCATATCGGGCGTCGGTGTTTTCGGTGCTCGGAGAAAAGCGGATATCGGTAACTTATCATACAACGCACCATACTCAGGTAGATACGTCTCAAAATAAAATGCCCGACCAGGTAAACTCTTTGCAGCAACCCATACACCTTCTACAAATTCACCATGACCACTCTTATGATCAGTTAAGTATTCTTTTCGCACCCATACTTTCTCAGCAGGGAGGTTACAAATTAAATTCATGTGCAGTTTGTATTAATAAGAACTCTATTCTTATGTTTAGATGGTGAATGACCAGTATGTGGTATTTTCCCATCAAACATTAACAATCTGTTTGCCTTTGGTTCTATAGACCTTCCCATTCCCTTCTCATAAAGAACGGTATCACCATCACTATCATTAACATAGAATATGCAAGTAGTATTAGGTATCTCTAGATCTGTATGAACCTCGTGCCTGTAGTTATTAGGATTATACAAAGTCATATCAATCCTAGATTTCCAGATAGTTTTTTTACCAGTCTTATCTAGTATAGAGTATAATAGTCCTTTTAGCAATGTGCTTGAATAATTTTGTACAAAGTTACCTTGCCGACATATATGCATACCAAAACCAAAAGATTCTAAATCATCACCTTTGTACTTATCGTAAGTAACCGATGGTAGGTATGTCCACGGAGCATCGCCTCGGAGAAAGTGGTCCTGTATATCTTTCAAGTATGATTCTGGAATGAAATCATCAAAAACTTCCATCATGTCAATTCGCCCATACCTTTTGCTTTAAATTCCATCCAACCTGTAATAATCATCTTTTCGTTCTCATTGTCTACACGACCTTTGTGTGTATACATCCATTCTGCAGGCCATATGACTGTCTTACCCTTTTCCGCAGGGATGTAGAGATCTTGGAAGAGGAACTCCGTGCCACCGTTCGGATTATCCGTAAGATACGTCATCCATACAAGGTGTCTACGCAACGCATGTTTATTGTTCGTC
>Ga0163179_10000432_pt1 | contig 30417 bp, 25 predicted proteins | sample AtlANTMetagenome_FD_109643 | JGI IMG/M metagenome (GOLD analysis project Ga0163179, IMG submission 109643) | Marine eukaryotic phytoplankton communities from the Atlantic Ocean - Atlantic ANT 2 Metagenome | ecosystem: Environmental > Aquatic > Marine > Oceanic | place: North Atlantic Ocean...
AAATAAAAGTTGGCACGGCAAATGCATTTGTACTTGGCACATCTTGACTGGAGGATGTGACATGGCTGCAATCGCCCCCATCATCGATACTGAAGATCCCCGCGAACGACTCATTCTTGAGCATTACCCACTCGTTCGCACCATCGCTTGTCGCATGGTTCGCCGTTTTCCGGCTTCCGTAGACGTCGACGAACTCATTAATGTAGGCGCAATGGGTCTCATCGACGCCGTGGATCGATTCGATCCTTCTCGTCAGGTTCCTTTCAAAGCCTATGCTGAGATTCGCATTCGCGGCGCCATTGTCGATGCGCTTCGCGAAGCAGACTGGGTTCCACGCTCGGTTCGTCGCAAGTTCACACGCATTGAAGCGGCACGCACACAGCTCTTCCGAGCCTCAGGTCGTCAACCAACTCGTGAAGAAATGGCCCAAGCACTAGAAATTAGTGTGGATGCCTACGAAGATCTCTGCGGTGATGCCCGTATTCGGAAACTTGTTTCCCTCGACGCACCCGTTGATGAGGACAACTCCACGCCTCTCTCCGAGCGCATTGCTGGTGAGAATGAAGATCCTGTCGAGTTGTGGGCAAATGAAGAGATCAAAAGCCAGGTAATCGAAGCGGTTCATGTACTTCCTGTGAAAGAAAGAACCGCTGTTTCACTGTATTATCTTCATGGCCTGACCCTCAAAGAAATCGGGGAAGTCCTTGGGGTTACGGAGTCTCGTGCCTGCCAACTTCGCGGCCAAGGGATCAAGAGGCTCAAGTTTCGCCTCCGAAAAGCCGTTCATTAGAACGCGAGTGCGGAAACGCTCATTCCGGCTCGACGACAGAGGCCGGGATGAAGCGGATCCAACCCCTTACAGAAACATCGCCCTACGAGGCTCCACTTAATCCCGAAGAACGCGCCAAATATGTGGCCGAGCTTCGGGAACGCTACTTGGAAGGAACACTTGATGAAGTGCTCATTCCCAACGACGTGCGCGTTCCCGATCGACTTATGTGGGTTCTTTTCCCCCACCTCTTCCCTTCACCGAACCCAGTGGAGAACGCGTCACTCTGCGCCGTGGACCTCGACTCGAGTTCTTAATTTGATCCACGTCCTCGGATTCCAAAAGGGCAACCACTTCTTGATGAGAAGAATGGGGAAACATGTTGTAGGGCGTCACTTTCCGAATTTTCAATCCGCCGCTCTTGAAGTAGGCGAGATCTTTCGCGAAGGCCCGGGGACTACAACTCACATACACAAGACGGGCTGGCTTTAGCTGAAGAATTTTCTCTGCAACGCCACGCTCTAAACCGCGCCGTGCAGGATTAACAATCACCGTTGGACGCCTACCGCCCAATCGACGCGTCAAACGAGAAAGCACTTCTTCTACTTCTCCATGCACAAATTCCGCTGGGATGTCTTGAGTTGATGCACTCTTTCGTGCTCTCTCGACAGCGCCTCCCACAGATTCCACACCAATCGCCCAACCGGTCTTCTTTGCACCGGCAAGAGCAAACCCTCCAACCCCACAATAGAGATCCACCAACGGGACTCCTTCTTTAAGAGCACAGAGTTCAAGCACATCCCGGTACAAACGATCCGCAAGCGCGGGATTGGTCTGAAAGAAGTCACCCGGGCCAACCTGGTAGTTGGTATCCGCGAGGCGCTCGGTAATTGTTTTCTTCCCGAGGATATGCCGCGTTCGAATCAAGCCTTCTTCATCACGATGCAGGATAGCGTTGGTCGGCTCAGCATTGATGTGGAGATGTACACCCACCACTTTAGAGTCGGCCCCTGCCAGAACGGCAGCCAAATCCTCCAAGATTGGAGCTCTTCTCGCTGCAACAAGCGTCACAAGAATCTCATCGGTTGAAGCAGACTGTCGAAGAACCACGTGACGAAGAGTCCCTTCTCCATTGTGGTAGGGGTGAACGTCCATATCCACGAACAGATGATAAATTCGAAGAACCAATTCGCGCAGGTCTTCCGTAATCACGGTGCAATCAGGAATAGCCACAATATGACGTCTTCGACCCGGCGCTCCTATTCTTGGCGATCCACGATCGGAACGTCCAGTGGTGAGCTTCACAACGTGACGGAAGTCCACTGTCGATGGACTATTCACCATTTCCTCAACCGGTATTCCCGCGAGACCTTCTGACTTCAACTCAAAACGAAGCAGATCAAGCCGAGTGTCTTTCTGCCCTTTTTCATTCAAGTGCATCAGAGGGCACCCACCACAGGGAAGATAGCGCTCGCACGGTGGCTGCACACGATTTTTGCTCGGCTTAGGACTGTAGACCCACTGGGCATAAGTCTGGTTTCTTCCTCGATTGAGGATGCGTACTTTGGCGGGTTCACCTGGAATTCCGCCAAAAACCACCATTGGCGGCCTTGCCTCCACACACGCCTCACCCTTTGGCATCCACCTATCCGGAGTCGCAAGATCGCGATTTTGTTCTTTTTTTCTTCGGTGTGGATCAGAATTTCTTCGATTTCCACGAAACTTCTTATGGGGTGGTTTTGCCATGGCGTCCTCTTTTTAGCGCGAAACACACCGAAAGAACAATTTCTTAAAGACAACCAAAAAGTCTTGACACGTCCACAAATCTGTTAGAGAGTCCTATAGACTCTTAGTGTCTACCCCCTCATTTTTCTTCTATTGGGTCGTTCCCCAGACCCATCCTGTTCCTCTCTCAGTCCCCCTCCAGCTATGTACGCCACAGAAGAAATCCCATTTAATGAGTTGCCACGCGGCAACGGTGAGTCCGGTGCAGTCCGTGAGATTGCTGAAACGTTGCGAAACGCCGGAATTGATTCAACCACACGCCTCTACGACGAGTCGTTACAACTGGCGCGCGAAGGGCATTTAGGTCGTTCAAGAGATCGACTTCGGATGCTTCTCTGCCTCGACCCGGATGACGGACACGCGCATTTGCTACTAGCAAAGATCTTCGCATGCCAGAAACGCTGGCAAGAAGCCATTGCCGAATTGGATGCAGCCACTGCTTGTGGCGTTCGTCTCCCGCCAGCGATGAAGGCTTCTTTTGAAAGTGCTCGTGACGCTGTCGCTCAAGATCAAAGAGGCGATCAAGTCACAGCGCGCATCACAGCAGAAGTTCGTGCCTTACGAGAAGAAGCCCGCCGACTTCGTGTCGACAGGACTCGTCTGGAAAGAACCAATCGAGAAGTGACAAGAAAAAATCAGATCTGGATGATGTCAACGGCTGGATCTGGTCTTTTAGCTGTGCTTTTTCTGATTCTGGCATTTACCGGTGGTGATTCTTCTACGCCAACACCTGCAGAAGACACCATCCTAGCTGTCGATCCTATTTACGCTGAATACGGTGTGGAAACCACGCCTCATGTGGTCGAAACTACCCCCATCGAGACAACTCCCTCGGTTGTGGTGCCCACCCCACCAGCACAAGCCTCAATGATTCCAGCGCCAGCACCAGTTGTTGTGGAAAAAACATCGAACACCAATGTGGAGTATTCGGCAAAAGTCGATCTTCCCACGACCTACACTGTTGTCGGTGGAGACAATATCGGGAAAATCTCCCAAAAAATGTACGGCAAATATTCGTTGTTTCAACACATCATTGATGCCAACCCTGAGACACTCAATGGAGGCAATGCCCTCCAGATTGGGATGGAGCTCACAATACCCAAACTTTAATATTTCTGGATTTTGGAGGTGCGGAGCAACGGATGCTCCCCTCCCCTCAGCGGCTACCCCTGTGCCAAGGACCGCTGCGGTGACTTGAGAGGGCCGACTTGGACGGACGGAGTCGGCCCTCTCATACCAGAAATCTCGATAGCTCTACTTATCGAGTTTTTCTTTCATTTGATCCAGACGAGCTAACCTGCGCTTGCTTGGTCCATAACCATTCGTATCGACGGCTTTCTTATAGAAGCTTCGCGCTTGATCGTAGTTCTTCTGGCGAAAATAGATATCTGCTTTTCGATGCATTCCATAAGCTTGTGCCGCTTTATCGACTGGAAGTGCCAGAAAAGTATTGATGGACTTTAGCGCTTCATCCAAACGATTTTGCCGCATCAGAATGGTGGATTTGTAGTAATGAACGCGGTGATTGTCTGTATCTGTGGCTAGAACATGATCAGCAACAATCAAAGCACGCTTAAAGCGACGCAAACGCATCAAAATACGCGTTTCAAGTAATCCATTGATCACATTGTTCGGGTAGCGCTTAGCAAGCCGATGCGTATAGCCCAAGGCCTTACGAGACTTACCTTCCTCCATGTAGATATACGCCAAGGCCAAAGAAGCTCCTGGCGCAACAAAAGCGCCTTTCTTCTCTACCTTTTCAATAAGAGCGATCCCTTCTGCGCGGCGGTCTGGACCCTCTGGAATGAGCTTTGAGCTCTTTCCAACTACGGTTCGCCAGTAGTAATAGAGGCCATTCCCCAAATCGGGATCAACAAAATCAGGAGCGTGTTTCTGCAAGGATTTCAACGCTCCCAGAGCTTCGAGGCCCTTCTTCATGGACGCCACATAGTTGCTTTTGCGCATTTCATGAATGCCTTGGATCCCGAGCACACCGCCTTTTAGGAACAATTCCCACGCCTCATTTCCTGGGATAGACTGCGCCTTTTCGATGTCCCTCAACGCTAGGGCCGCATGAGTCTCATACTGACGCTCAAAACGGTAATCAAAATTTTCCAACATCAAACATTGAAAAATAAGCATTCTCCCGACATTTCCAATGGCTAGTTCGGGGTGCTCCGACTGGAGTTTCGTGAAGTGAGATCGCGCTGTTCGATAATCTCGCTTGTAGATCAACATCAATCCTTCACTTGCTCGCTGAACAAGCTCTGGATCCATTTTCAAACTACTTGCCGCATGCCGGATATTCGGAGCAAGTGTTTGAGCAAGTGATGGTTTTTCGATCCTAATCTCTTCAGGAACGAGACTTGCGGGTGTGGTTTTGGCTTCACTTTGGATCGAAGATCCCAAAAACGCCAACGAAAAGAAAACAGAAAGACGGGTCATCTCAGCTCCTATGTTTTTGAAGCTTCTCCTCAACCGCATCCATTAGATCTCGCTCGAGGAGTCGTCCCTGAAGCTGCGCAATTTCACGCATTCCAGTTGGACTTGTGACGTTGATTTCTGTCAGGAAATCTCCAATCACATCGATACCGACGAACATCAGTCCCTCTTTCTTCAAACGTTCTCGCAATGCGATGCAAATTTCTTTGTCTCGCTCTGTCAATTCGCACGACTCTACACGAGCCCCAACATGCATATTGCCACGATGATCACGCCCCGTTGGAATCCGAAGAAAAGCACCAAGTGGTTCACCATCAATAAGAATAATGCGCTTGTCTCCCTCCTTAATCTCAGGAAGATAGCGCTGAACAATACAGTACTCACGCCCTTCAGCTGTCATCAATTCAGCAATGGCGCGAAGATTTCCATCGTCTGAACTCGTCACAAGTACTCCCCGCCCGCCATTGCCATCCCACGGCTTCACGACGACCCGACCATGTTTGTCAGCAAAGCCAATGATTTCTTCGACCGCGTTGGTCACGGTTGATGGCGGACAAAACTGAGGCCACTGCAAAGCATACATTTTTTCATTGGCACACTTAATCGAACGGGGATCATTCAACACAAGTGTCGACTTAGGCGCCAAGTCTAAAATATAGGTACTAAAAATATAGTGGATGTCGAAAGGAGGATCCTTGCGCATCCAAATGCAATCAAAGTGACCCAATGCCAGGTCTGCGACTTCGCCCCGGTGGAAATACGGTGCTTCATCGTCGGTAGCGACTATCTGAGCCTCAGCAAAGGCGAGGTTTTCTCGCACACTCAATGAATCCGGCGTACACCACCAAACACTCCATCCTCTTCGTGTGGCCTCAGACATCATCACATAGGTCGAATCACCATCCACATTTAGTGACGACAGTGGATCCATGACAAAAAGCAGCTTCAAGTTTGCCTCGCTCTAGAAAATCGCTGAAAATTGAGCACTAAAGAGGTGGGACCAATAGACCGGGAAGACTGTCGCATTATCGTAGAAAAATCCATAGCTTAAGCCACTTTTTAGCTCAACATCTTCTGCCTGTACAAAGGCATAACCCAAGGTTGCTTTGGCAAAACTACTCAGCAACATCGCTTCGTTACCAACAAGACGAACCCCTGGACGAATCCCTACCTCTGCTTGCGCAAATTGCGGTCGATCAGAAGCAGTTGTCCCCAAAAACGAAACAGGAACCCCTAAGCTTAAGTGCATGGTGTTCTCTTGTTCCTCAGGCATCAAAAAGCGAGCACGAAAATCAATCCCTATTTCCGTCCGAATCAAATCTCCCCAGACAGGGAAAGACACACTACCTCTTGCGGCTGTAAAATCAATAAAGGCGGCTTCTGAATCGAAATGAATCTCTCCAGCGCGATAGGTCGCACGAACAAGGTTGGATTCAAACAAATGCTCCCCGTCAATCACAGCAGCCCGCAAATGATCTACGTTCGCCACAGGGGACTCTTCGCCCAGAATCAAAGAGACTTTGAAAGGAGCCCATACATAGCGATCCTTTTCTTGTTCACTGCGAATAAGCTCGACGTCGAGATCCAACAGATACGCTGCCCCATTTGGATCCATTTCCATTGATAACGCTACGTCTGCGCCGCCAAATCCAGAAGCTTCAGCTGACACCGAAGCCAAAATTAAAATCGAATGCATCATGTCTTCCAGCATAGCAGTCGCTCACGCAACACGCTGCTATGTCCGACCATGCCTACTTTCCGATACAAAAGCGTGAGAAGAGCGCATCGAGCACTGCTTCTCTGCTGTCTCTTCCAACCAGCTCATCCAAGGGGGTAAGAGCACCGTAAAGGAGCTCCGCAGCGACAGCAAAACCCGCATCACCCTCAAAAGCTTTAAGCGCTTCGCGTATCTGGCGAGCGACTCCAAAAAGAAGATCTCTCTGGCGTTGAGAGGCGATTACCAAGCTTGCCCCTCCCGGCAACTCACCAACAAGCGCTTCTGAAATTACATCCGACAAGGCTTGAAGCCCCTCACCATTCTTCGCCGATGTGGGAAGAAGCGGCAATCCGTCAATTTCTAATACAGCCCCGTCTCTATCACTGTGATTTCCAACAAGTACCCGCTCTCTGTCTTGGGTACGCTGCAAAATGGCGCGTCCTTCTTCTGGTTTGTGCGCAGGAAGAACAACGACCAACAAGTCAGCCTCGTCGCTCAAACGACGGCCCAATTCAATCCCCTCTGCTTCTAAACCACCTGCTTGACGATCACCGGCTGTATCCAGCAAACGAATACTGACTGAGCCCAGACGAACCTGTCTTTCAACTACATCACGTGTTGTCCCTGGTATCTCGGAGACAAGAGCTCTCTCAGAACCACCCAACGCATTGAAGAGTGATGATTTACCGGCATTGACTGGACCAACAAGAGCAACCGTTGCCCCATCCACAAGAATGCGCCCCGATTGAAAGGTTTTCGCCGCACTCTCGGCCCGTTGAGCGACTTCATTCAAGTTCAAAAGCAGCTGGTCTTCCTCTTGAAAAACCAAATCTTCGCCTGGATAATCTAGGCGCGCTTCAATTTCTGCAATCGCGTCCGTGAGTGTTGTTCTCAATACTTCTACAAGACCTGAAACAGCACCATTCAATCCCGAACGAGCAATTCGCAGGCCCTCTGGCGAGCTTGCCTCGATCGCTTGCAGAACGGCCTCTGCACGAGTGAGATCCATTCGTCCATGCAAAAAAGCACGGCGAGTAAACTCTCCTGGATTGGCAACCCGAGCTCCTGCTGCAACAGCGGCAGCCAACAGGCGCTCCACCAATAAAGGATTTCCGTGGCAGCTTATTTCAGCCGACTCTTCGCCTGTATATGAAGATGTCGACTCGAAGAAGGTCACAAGCCCTTCATCGAAAGGCCCCTGACTGTCTTTGAGTATCGCTAAACGAGCCCGTCGAGGAGGCGGAAAGCCCCCACGGGCACGACAAATCTCATCTAAAATTTGTCGTGTGTTTGGCCCCGAAAGTCGAACCACCGCTATGGCTGATCGACCCCAAGCTGTCGCATTAGCGACAATCGTGTCCAACAATACCTCTCAAGCTTCTTTGAAAAGCTCAATGGTCTTGTCATTGCCCTCACCCAACGAACGAGAGCCTACGCCATCAATCTCTTTGATGGCCATATGAACAATACGTCGATTGTAGGAATTGAGCGCTTTACGAATTTCTTCTGACTCTCCGGTCTCTAAAACGCGTTCCGCTATTTTTTGAGCCATGCGTTGGAGAGATTCTTCTTCTCGCTCCGAGGTTCTACCCCCACGGTCACGATCACGGTCACGGTCACGACCACGACCTCTGTCTCCACCACGACGGTCACGGTCACGACCACGACCTCTGTCTCCACCACGACGATCAGAGTCACCACGATCATCGCGCTTGTCAGCTACCGAGATGTGAAATTCAATGTTCGCGAACTCCTTCTCCATTGTGGTCACAAGCAACTCACTGATGCCTTGGAGTGTTGAGCCACGACGCCCAATCAAACGAGCAGCGTGATCCACATCCACATTCAGAATCACCCGTTGACCATTCATCATTTTCGCAACAACGCTGCCTTTCAAATCCATTTCTTTTAAAACAGTTTCAAGCCAAGTTTTTGCTGCATCACAGGCGGCGAGTTCTTTCTCGTCACGCTTCCAGGCTGTGATTCGAACCGTGTCTTGTGCCAAGACAAGTCCTTGTTCGCTACGAAACCAAGTCTTGTCTACACACCAGTGCAACGATTCAGGGCTCGTTTTTAGTTCTTCGGCGGCTATTGCGAGTGCTCTGGCAACATCAAAAGCTTCGGCATTCGCAGTTTGGGTTCCTTCTGGAGGACTATTCATGGTCATTGTGTGACTCCTTTTTTCCGGTTCTTTTTCTTTTTCTTTGGCTCTGGTTCAGGAGCGGGAGCGGCAACTGGTGCCGGATATGCTCGATTGACCATCGCCATTTGTCCAATGGAGAAGAGAGTATTGACGAGAATGTACAAAGAAAGCCCTGCGGGGAAGGCGTACATCACGACAACAAAGATGAGCGGCAACATGCGAAAAATCTTCTGCTGGAGAGGATCCGCATTGGGACTCATCGGTGTAATTCTTTGCTGTGCGACCATGGCCACACCCACTAGTGTAGGGAATACACCATAGGGGTCCCGCGATGCGAGGTCTTTCACAAAGAGAAATTCAGCTTGATAAAGCGGCGCAGCGGACAGCAACACAGAATAGAGCGCAAACCAAACCGGCATTTGAATCAGCATTGGCAAACAGCCAGCCAACGGATTCACGCCCTCTTCCCGGAAGAGCTTCATCTGGGCTTGGCCCATCTGTTGAGGGTTGTCCTTATAGCGCTCTTTAAGTTCCTTCATTTGCGGACCAAGGGCCTGCATTTTTCGAGAAGAAACAAAGGATTTTTTGGTCAACGGATAGAACAACAGCTTGATCGTCACCGTCAAACAGATGATCGCAAGACCCCAGTTGTGTACAAAGCCTTGGAAAAAGACCATGACCTTCAACAAGATGTGCGAGAAAAAACCGAAGAAGCCAAAGCTCACTGATTTCGTGAGGGATTTGTCGTGTTTTTCTAGAGAAGAAAGCTTCTTAGTGCCGAAATAAATCTCAAAATTGATTTCTTCTTTTGCACCTGCGTTCAAATTGAGATTTTCATGAACGATAAAGGCGCCAGCTTGCTTTTCGTCTGACTTTGTCGATGCAAAAACCGCCTTACCCCAAGTAATATCTTTCGGTATTGCAGCTGCTATAAAGTAGCGATCCTGGAGACCAATCCAGCGAACATCTCCATTGTAGTTTTTCTGCTCGCCATCTTCTACTTTGGAAATCTTGTTCAGTTTTCTTAGTTTGTTGCCTGCAACAAGAGCGGGACGCACCGCGTTGGAATAGCGTCCTGTCTTCCCGTGGTAGTAATCCACGGTTCCAACCCACACATTGCCTGACCAAGTCTGCGTTCCGGCATTTTCATAAACGACTTTTGCAGCAACAATGCCTGGGTCATCCGTATACGTATAGGTCTTGGTGATTTTCAGACCATCTCGACGCGAACGCTCTAAAACAACCGTATTCGAATCGGTCGTTGGCACGAGTTCATAATGTTCAAGATCGAACTCTTGCGCACCAGCCGCGAGAAAAGCACCTTTATCGGAAACAATCGTTTCCAAACCTGGCTTTTTACCGTACGGCTGCCACTTTTTCTTCGAGCCTTTGATTTTACTGTAGAGGTGTTCCCAAATGGGCTGTGTTTTGAAGGCTGAACGATATTTCTTCAACTGCACATGTTGAAGGCCACCGCCTTGGCTTGTCACCTTAGATTGAACTTCGGCACCTTCAAAGCTCTCTTTCCATGGCTCGACAGGAACTTCTTCTAGCACTGGTGGGGCTGAAATAAGCTCAGCGCCTACCTCTTTTTCCTGTGATTTTTCATCTGTGGTCTTCTCTGCTTCGGAAGACGTCTCTCCTTGGCCCTTTGACGTCGGGTCATCAATTAAATCCTCTTGAGATGAGGACGACTCAACCTGCTCAACTGCAGGGGTAGCAGGATCTTCCCCGGCAGGTTGAGGCGGTAGAGGTCTTGGAGAAAAGAAGGTGACATAGAGCAAATAGAAGATCAGACAGGCAAGAACTGCCCGAATCACATTCTGTTCGCTTTCTTCGTTGTTAATCACTGTGTTTCTCCGAGAGAGAACGAGTACAAGACTTGGGAAGCTTTTCTGGTACTGGATCTACGCCGCCTGGATTCCAAGGATGACAACGGCAAATTCTTCGAACCATAAGCCCCCCTCCTTTGAAAAATCCGTGTACTTTTAGTGCCTCCTGCGCATACGCCGAACACGTTGGATGAAATCGACATGATGCAGGAAGAAGCGGTGAAATTAGCTTCCGATAAAATGAAATGAGAAAAAGGAGAGGCCACTTCATTGGTCCCGTGCCGCTATGGTTTCCAGCGCAGTAGAAACCTCTCTCTCGATTCTCTGATAGCTCGAACGAGCTGTTCTTGGAGACGCAATAAAAACCACATCTACCGTTGACTCAACACAATGATGGTGATGTCGCACGGCTTCACGGATCCAACGCTTTACGCGGTTTCGCGTCACAGCATTCCCTACTTTTTTGCTTACAGTCATGCCAAAGCGAGCTTGATTACCGTTGCCCTGCTTGTAGAAGACCAACAAATCTTTGGAGCGAACAAGGATTCCTTGTTTCTGCACCCGAAGATAATCTCGCCGCGCTAGGAGGCGAATGGACTTAGGGAAACGAAAATAATGCTCAGGCTTAGGACTGCTTGCTTGCAACCTTCACCACCAGGCGCTTACGGCCTTTGGCGCGGCGAGCATTGATAATTTTCCGACCACCAGGAGTGGCCATGCGAGCCCGAAATCCGTGGCTGCGTTTACGCTTAATTTGACTAGGTTGATAGGTCCGTTTCATGGTGGACTCCTGCGGGAGAGTGCCGAATTGGGGTTCGATTTGCCCCGGAAAAACTACTGTCAGATACACTAGTTCTTCGGTTGGCTGCCCTACTATCTGAAAAGAGCGCAGAGGTCAATGCTGAAAAGTCGTGGAAAATCGATCACCTGAGAGCAAATAGCCCTGTTGATAACTCTGAGTTTTAGCCTTAGTATTCCCAAGTGGTCTGATCCTCCTTCCTCGTTTTCCAGCTTGGATAGGATCATTCAAAATCTCCGTCTTTCCCTCTTTACTCGTCCTTGATCTCTTGAAAGGGCGCTTGGTCTGTTGTGTCTGAAGAACTCCGTCAACTCTGGCAGCAAGTTCAGGAAATCCTCGAACGTCGTGTTGGATCACAACCGTTCGATATTTGGATTCGCCCTCTCAATCTTTTAAAGATTGAAGGAGATTTTGTAGAGTTAGAAGTGCCGAATCGCTACTACTCTGATTGGATTCAAGACAACCATAAAGAAGACATTCTCCAAGCCATTCAGGAAAGTACAAAAAAGCTTTCTTTGTCATTTCAATCGGTCAATCGACTGGGTTTTCGTATCGCAGGAAACACCAAAGTAGAAAGCGCCTCAGACACAATGTCTTCCAACAGCAGCCCGAGTAAAACTCGTTCTGAACCCAAATCGGGAGGACCTGACTCTTCTCCTACTTTGCGTTCAAGGCAGCTCAATCCACAAAAGAATTTTGAAAGTTTTGTTGTTGGTGCATGCAATCAATTTGCTCACGCAGCTTCTCTTGCTGTGGGAGAATTCCCCGGGCAAAACTACAACCCTCTTTTTATCTATGGATGCACAGGTCTTGGAAAAACCCATCTGACCCAAGCCATTGCAAATCAAATTTTAAAGCGCGATAAAAATAGTCGGGTGCTCTACACAACGGCTGAATCTTTCGTCAATGAAATGATCAACGCTATTCGATTCAAAAAGATGGAGGATTTCAGAGCAAGATATCGGTCACAAGTTGATGTACTTTTGATTGACGATATTCAATTTCTCTCTGGAAAAGATCGGTCGCAGGAAGAATTCTTTCATACCTTTGAGGACCTCAAAAATTCCAGTCGACAAATCGTTGTGACTGCAGATGTTCTACCCAGGGAAATTGACAAGTTAGAACCTCGGTTAAGGACAAGATTTGAAGGAGGATTACTCGCAGATATTCAACCTCCTGATTTGGAGACAATGCTCGCTATTCTCCGACAAAAATGCGATGAGTGTGCCATCTCTCTACCTCCTGATTTGGAGACTTGGATTGCTTCTCGCGTTCGTGGAAATATTCGCGAATTAGAAGGAGCTCTAAATCGACTCGCCGCATTGAGTTCTTTCTTCTCAGCACCCCTAGATGTGGATTTTGCACAGCAACATCTGGGAAATCTCTATGCTGAAGAAATTGAATCCATTACACCCGAAAAAGTAATGCAGGCTGTGGCTCGCCTCTATGCAATTCGAGTCGTTGATCTAAAAGGGACTCGTAAAGTCAAAGGTATCGCTTTTCCTCGACAAATAGCGATGTACCTCTCTCGTAAGCACACCAACCTTTCTTTTCCTGATTTAGGACGTTCTTTTAATCGCGACAATTCTACAGTGCAGTACGCCTGTAAAAAGATTCGTAAGCAAATCGATAAAGACCCAGATCTTCGCCATACCTTAAACACTCTTGAAAGAAATATTGGTGCTTGATGTTTCATTTTTCTTGGGGAAAAGCTTATGGAATACTGGCGCACAGCTCTATGGAACAGCTTGAGGAGGAGTTGGTTATATCCAAGACCTCTGAGAAAAAACCCCTTTCTATTCCCCCTAAACCCACAACATTTCTAGCGATCTTATACCCAGGCTTTTAAGTCATAAATGACTGAAATTTCAGTAGTCTTTTTAAGTTACTCACAAATTCATAGGCCCTAGAGATCAATTACTATCTAGATCTTAAATTCTTTCTTTAAATAATAATCTCCAACAAGTGCGAGGCTCCCATGGAGCTGTACATCGACCGTGAAGAACTCATCCAAGGCTTGAATCATGTTCAAGGAATCGTGGAGAAGCGTTCTACCAATAAAATCCTACAAAACGTTCTTTTGGCAGCGAAAGAAAACGTTTTGACGCTGACTGCTACCAATACGGAAGTCACCTATATTGGTGAGCTTTCTGGAAATGTGGTTGTTCCAGGTGCAATTACTGTAGATGGAACACATCTCTTTCAAATTTCCAGAAGTCTGCCAGACAATACCGTTCATATGAAACTGGGTACTCAGCAACGAATGGAAGTAGAGTCAGGTTCTGCTTGGTTCAAAGTCCATGGGCTTCCTGCTGAGGAATACCCGCCAATTACGCATTTCAATGAAAATGAAGGAATTGGGGTAAAAAGCAAGGACTTGCGTTGGATGATTGAGCGATGTTCTTTTGCGATTGCTGGAGAAGACAATCGTTATGGTATCAACGGTGCCCATTTAGAAGTGGTAGATGGCCCGGAAGGCCCCCAACTCAGAATGGTAGCAACAGATGGACATCGTCTCAGCTATGCCGCCGTGAACTTTGAGGGTGATTTTGCCATGCCAGCCCGCATGCTGTTGCCTAGAAAAGCGCTTGCTGAACTCAAAAAGCTCTGTGGTCATACCGATGAAATAGTGAAAATCTCCTTTGGAGAGAATGGTGCATTGGTCACATTACCAACTGCGCGTTTCTTCTTTCGCCTGATTGATGGTGAATTTCCGGACTATCGCCAAGTGGTCCCTACAAGTTTTCAGAGACAGGCTCGTATTTCACGGGATGTTCTTGTCGATGCTTTGAAGCGAGTCGGTTTGTTGGCCGCGGATAGAACTCGACCCGTACGATTTGGTTTCTCTGAGAGTGCTTTGACGGTATCCACCCAAAATGTCGATATTGGCGAGTCGCGTGAAGAACTGCCGCTCGAAATGGATGGAGAGGCATTGGAGCTTGGTTTTAATGCGCGATATTTCTTGGATGTGCTTGCGGTGGTAGACAGCGATCAGATTGTCATTGAACTCGGTGATTCACTTTCACCAGCAATCGTTCGAAATCCCGAAGAAACAGATTCAGTGTTCGTGATTATGCCAATGCGTTTGGACTGATTTTCGTTCAAGCTCAAACTTTCTGTGCAACTCGAAAAACTACAAATTCAAGGCTATCGCAATCTGCGAGAGGTTTCTTTGGATACCTCGGCCCAATTCGTTGTTTTTCATGGAGATAACGGCCAAGGAAAGACCAATCTGATTGAAGCTATCTGTTCTTTAGCAACGCTAAAGTCGTTTAGGACCCATCGAATTTCAGATCAAATTCAGTGGGGGGCATCTAAAGCGGTAGTTCAGGGCACCATCTCAGATCAAGGTCATCGTAGAAAATTGATTTTGTCTTTGTCTAAAGAAGGCAGGAAAGCCACCATAGATGGGAAATCTCCCCATCGGCTGGCTGAGTATTTTGAATCTATTCGAGCGGTCGTTTTTGCCCCGGAGCATGTGGACTTGATTCGAGGGGTTCCCGAGGGCCGTAGAAGCTTTGTAGACCGAGGATGTTTCACTCTTCAGCCAAGCTATCTGTCATTGGTTCGGGATTTTAAGCGCCTTTTATCTCAGCGAGCTGTACTGCTTCGCTTGGATCGATTTGATTTGACCCATATGGAAGTACTTGAAGATCAACTGGCTCGCTCAGGAGCCCGTATTTCCTTCAAGAGAAGGGCTTTTGTCCAGGGCTTGGCCGAACCCTTTGGAGAGTTGCATACCCAGCTTACCGGCTGTTCTGACGTTGGGATTCGCTATCGTGGATGTTTGGGGGAGGGTTCAGAAGAAGAACAAGCCGAGGTGTATAGACACTTACTTGCAGAAAAACGTCAAGATGAAAGTCTTCGCGGAAAAAACCTCGTTGGCCCTCAAAGAGATGATCTACTTGTCAGTTTGAACGGACAAAATGCGCGACATTTTGCATCTCAAGGCCAAGCTCGAGCTCTCGTTTTATCGCTAAAATTAGCGGAATTGACGCTCGCACGACGACATGGAGCTAAGCCTCTTTTTCTGTTGGACGATTTATCCAGCGAATTGGATGCAAAACGAAGACAGAAATTGGTTGAAATTTTGGATGAAAAAGCCCTCCAAGTATTTGTAAGTACTACCAACCTGAAAATCCTCGAAAAAGGTGTCGAAAATACACTGAAATATCAGGTAGTTGAAGGCTCTATTTCCCAAACATGAAATCTTGTGCACAGGTAGATTGGAACGGTTAGTGGAAAGGGGTATACATGGCCGCAGGAGCCCATTTAATGTCCAATCACGAAGTTGAGAGTTCCCAGCCAGACTACACCTCAGAATCAATCCAGGTATTGGAAGGTTTAGAGGCTGTGCGCATGCGCCCCGCCATGTACATCGGCGATACCGGGGAAAGAGGTCTTCATCACTGTGTTTACGAGGTCGTCGACAACTCGATTGATGAGGCCTTGGCTGGACATTGTGATTTAGTAAAAGTTGAAATCCACGAAGATGGTTCGGTTTCTGTAGAAGACAATGGCCGCGGAATCCCGGTGGGTATGCACGCTTCAGAGGGAATCCCTACTCCTGAAGTTGTTCTGACGAAGCTTCATGCCGGTGGAAAGTTTGACTCCGAGACCTACAAGGTCTCCGGTGGACTTCATGGTGTGGGTGTATCCTGTGTCAATGCCTTGGCTGAATGGCTAAAACTCGACATTTGGCGTGGGGGAAAACACCATCAGCAATCGTATTCAAAGGGCAATAAAACCTCGGATTTAAGTATCTGTGGCGACGCCAAGCGAACGGGTACCAAAATCCAATTTTACCCCGATGCTGAAATCTTTGATCAAACCATTGTTTTTAGCTTTGAAATTCTATCGAAAAGGCTGCGAGAACTCGCTTTTCTCAATCCTGGTGTTCGAATTCAAATCCATGATTTCCGGGAAGATAAATCCCATGATTTTCACTACGAGGGAGGTATTTCATCCTTTGTAGACCATTTGGCGACAAACAAACAAAAGCTCCATGAAAAACCCATTTTTATGAAAGGTGGGAAAGGAGATGTGGAACTTGAAATCGCGCTCCAGTGGACCAATGCCTATTCGGAAACGGTCCTGACCTTTGCGAACAATATTCACACCTTGGAAGGTGGTACCCACTTTTCCGGCTTGAAATCAGCACTGACCCGAACCATCAACAGTCATGGGCAAAAATACAAGCTTCTCAAAGCTGCCAAAGGCGAAAGTTTGTCTGGCGATGATGCTCGCGAGGGTTTGGTCTGCGTGTTGTCGGTCAAGCTTGGAGATCCCCAGTTTGAGGGTCAAACCAAAACCAAACTTGGCAACTCCGAAGTCAAAGGTCTTGTTGAATCCATTGTCAACGAGGAACTTTCCGCTGCTTTTGAGGAAAATCCGCACATTGCAAAAACTGTTGTGTCGAAAGCATTGGATGCCTCTCGTGCCCGAGAAGCTGCTCGAAAAGCCAGAGAGTTGTCCCGACGTAAAACCATCTTGGATGGTGGTGACCTTCCTGGAAAACTGGCCGATTGTCAGGAAAAAGAGCCCGATAAATGCGAATTGTACCTGGTGGAGGGTGACTCTGCAGGAGGTTCAGCCAAGCAAGGTCGTGATCGGCGTTATCAAGCGATTCTTCCTCTTCGCGGAAAGATTCTGAATGTCGAGAAGGCCCGCTTTGATCGCATGTTGGCCAACAATGAAGTTAAAACCATCATTTCAGCGATGGGAACCTCTATTGGCCCTGAGTTTGATCCAAGCAAACTACGTTATGGCCGAATCATCATCATGACAGACGCCGATGTAGATGGATCTCATATTCGTACGCTCTTGCTGACCTTTTTCTACCGTCAGATGCATGAAATCGTGGAAGCAGGCCATCTCTACATTGCTCAGCCGCCGCTTTATCGTGTCCGAAAAGGAAAGAGCAAGACCTACCTCAAGGATGACAAAGCACTCCAAGAATATCTCTTAGACCACGGTGCAAAGAGTCTTGAAATTCATACAGGAGATGTTGTTCTTAGCGAAGAGAAACTCAAAGATGTGGTTTCAACTGTGGGTCAGTACGCGGAGATTCTGGAACGTCTTTCCCGTCGATTTGACCCTGCAGTATTGGATGCCTGGATGGTCATTGATGGTCCAGTTGCAAAGACCGATAAGAAGCTTCTTGAAAAGAAGAAAGAAGAGCTTTTGGTGCGGCTAAAAGAAGTGTCTCCAGACCTATCGATTCGTCATGTGGAAGTACAGGAAGACGAAGACCAGGGTGGATACGCAGTGCACATGACAACCATGAAAAATGGACTTCCGCTAGTCAGTATTCTTGGTGAGTCAGTCAATGAAGGCATGGAATTCAAGAAACTCCGTGACCTCGGAGCTTCCTTGCGTGAAAAGCTTCCTCTTCCTGCAACTATGTCGGACTCAGCACTGACTACATGGTTGGAAGTGATTGATTCGGTGCTCGGAACAGCAAAGAAAGGCTATGAAATCCAGCGATACAAAGGTCTGGGTGAGATGAATCCGGACCAACTCTGGGAAACCACAATGGATCCAGAGACGCGGACTCTTCTTCAGGTCAAAATTAACGATGCCATTGAAGCGGATTCAATTTTTACCGTGTTGATGGGAGACCAAGTCGACCCTCGACGGGAATTCATTCAAAAGAACGCTTTGAATGTTCGTAATCTCGATATCTAAGTTCGGATAAAAACCGACGAGAGAACCATTGGCTTTTGTCGATCTCATTTATGGACGCTTGCTCCTTGTCACCGGTAAAGGTGGGACAGGTAAATCTTCCGTTGCTGCGGCATTCGGTCGTTTGGCAGCGGCCCAAGGTCGAAAAACTCTTGTTGTAGAAATTGATGCTCAAAACCCCGCGATGAAAGCGATTTATGGGATTGAGCCAGGATACGAACCAAAGGAAGTCGCTCCCAATTTGTATGTGGCCAATCTGCATTGGTTGACGAATCTGGGAGACTGGGTGGGCCGGGTGCTCACAGGCGGCCGAGTCGTTCGATTGGTTCTGAACAACGCTTTAGTCCAAGCCTTTTTGGAGGTTGCACCGGGAAACCGGGAAACTGTGGCGCTCTCAAAGATTGGGTGGTTGGTAGAAGAGTTTGATTTGGTGGTGGTGGATCTCGCTGCAAGTGGCCATGCCATTGCGATGCTGGAGGTTCCCAACACTATGGTCGGTTTGTTTCCATCGGGGCCAATACGAAAGGAAGGGGAAAAAGCGCTCGAGTTACTTGGCGATCCCCAGACCCATCTTGTTTTGGTTGGTTTACCTGAGGATATGGTGGTCAATGAGACCATTGAGACCTTCGAGAAAATCCGCCACAGTGTTCCAGATTTGGCCATTGATGCGGTGCTCTTGAATCGAAGTAGTGTACCTTCATTGACAGAGGATGAACAATCGCTTCTTGCAGCCTTGTCTTCAGAGAACAACACCCCTGAAGCGGAAGAATTGTTGTGGTCTGGACGATGGGAAGCGGAGTTGGAAACGTCCACAGAAGCGGCCGAAAAACGTCTTCATCAACGATTAGATACACGAGTCATTCGAATCCCTCGACTCTCTCATGAAGGGGGTCCGCAGCAGTTGGTTCACCAGATTGCTGCAGCAATGGCTCGTTCAACACAGAGCAAGGAAGAGTTGTAATGCCTTCGATTGCTCAACTCGTTGAAAGCAAGAAACTACTTGTATGTGTGGGTTCAGGTGGTGTGGGTAAAACGACAATGGCGGCGTCGATAGGACTTTGGGCCGCGCGAAGAGGTCGAAAAGTATTGGTATTGACCATTGATCCCGCACGACGCTTAGCCAATTCACTCGGTCTTGAATCCATCGGAAATGTTGAATCACAAATCGATATTGGTGATGGAGACGGTGAGCTTTGGGCCATGATGCTCGACACCAAAACGACCTTTGATCAACTCATTGAGCGATCAGCTCCCGATCAAGAAACCCGAGATGGGATTTTGGCCAATCGGATCTATCAGACGTTGTCAGCACACTTTTCAGGGTCGCAAGAGTACATGGCAGGGGAAGCCTTGTACGATATTGTCGTGAGCGATCGATATGAGCTAGTGGTTTTGGATACGCCACCGGCAAAGAACGCGCTTGATTTTCTGGAAGCAAGTGCCCGGTTGGCCAAGTTTTTAGATCCAAGAATCCTTAAGATTTTTCTAACCCCCTATGAAGAGCGCCGGTTCTTTGGTCGATTCCTAATGGGAACCTCGGCACTGGTTTTTAGACTCTTAGGGCTTGTTTTCGGTAAAGAGTTCTTGGATGACTTTTCCGGTTTCTTGCGACACTTCGAGCCTATGTATGAAGGTTTCAAAGAGCGTCATGAAGCCGTTGTTGCATTGTTGCAGTCAGACGACACTGCTTTTCTGACGGTCTGTGCTCCCAATGAGCCTTCCATGGAAGTTGCTCGATTCTTCAACGAAGAGTTGGCTCGTAGAAAGCTCAATAAAGGAGCTACGATTGTCAATCAAGTGCTTCCTTGTGGTGGTGAAGCTTTAGACCCCAATGCCCTTTTAGGGGAGAGTGCAAGTCAGCTTCAATCGGACTTTTTACCTGGAACGGCAGCTCGCCTTTTGGCAAGGCTTGGATCGTCACATCGTCGTCTTCGACAACATGCTCACATCGAACGCAAGCTGATCGACAACATTCGGTCTATGATGCATCACGATCATGAGCTCCTTGTTGAAGTGCCGCGGCTCGAAGGCGAGGTGCATGATCTTTCAAGTCTACAGCGTGCCTCACAGATGCTTTTTCGGTCTGACATGTCCGATATGGAGAACATGTGAAAGTAAATCCTTTTTTTATTCTGCTTCTTGTTTTTTCGTGGATTCCGCATGAAGCCAATGCCACTGCTTCGAATCTCAATCCGAGAGTCAGAGTTCACGGCGGAGCAATCTTTTCTCAAAGTCCGGCTCCTACGGCGCTGACTTTTGGAGTTGATTCTCGTGCAAGTCGCTTCATCTATCTGGATATTGGCGGCTTTTTGAGCCCCTTTGCGCTTCCAGGTGATGATGTGAATGCAGAGGCTTTGTCACAGACACACCTCGCACGCCATGGCATCTATGCGATGCCTGGGATTCGGATTCCTCATCGACAGCCCAAAGCCTTCTCATGGGACATTAATTTTCGAACAGGGTTTGGGATTCTCTGGACCGACTATATCGGTGAGAAAACGAATAATTCGTATGGTTCCCAACCAATCGAAGCGGATGTAATGACGGCAGCAGGAATCGATCTTGGTATTCGCCGAGGCGAATTGGGTGTTCGTTTAGCGACACGACTATTGTTTGCTTGGCCTCATGATCACGACGAAAAGACAGACCCTTTGCTGATCGCACCACAGCTCTCGGTGGAAGGCCTGTACCAGTTTTAGAATCGAAGAATACAGGCGGCGATTGAAAGCCCTGCCCCGGTTCCAACAAGCATGAAGTCGTCTCCACGATTCAAGCGACGCGTTTGGATTGCATGGGCTAGTGCCATAGGAATCGAAGCAGAAACACAGTTTCCTTGTTTTTCGACAATATCCACAACCTGTTTTTCTGAGAAGCCATATCGGCGATAGACCTCTACACCAAAACCAGATGCTTGGTGTGGGACCACGAGTTGGAGGTCTTGTTTTTCCAGGTGGGCTTTTTTGAGTACCGCGTCAATAATGGGAGGCGTTTCTCGAAGGGCCATCTTGAAGATGGCGGGGCCTTTCATATGAAACAGATTGTCTGCAGCAGTGGTGGCAGGATTTTGTGGGTGAAGACGTGTTCCCCCACCGCGCACCGCCGTAAATTCACGTCCCTCAGGATAAGTCTGCATTTTGAAGGAGTGCATTCCCGAGATGATTCCTTCCGGGGGGAGTGTCAAAACGGCAGCAGCAGCGCCATCGCCTAAAAGGGCAGCGGATTCCGCTTCTTCAAAGTTTCTTCCGCGTGAGCCCAAGTCAGAACTCACCACAAGAATTCGTCGATAGAAACCTTGGTTTAGCAGTCCGGATGCACACTGCAGAGCCGCAATAAATGAGAGACAAGTCGCATGGATCGAAAAGCTTGGAATCGCGGATAATCCCATTGCATTTTGAATGAAAACCGAAGTGTCAGGTAGCACCTGATGCGCCACGCCAGAGGCGTTGATCAAGAGATCAGGTGGTGGGCCATCCCCGAGTGCATCAAGTCCCGCTTGAGCTCCGAGTTCGGGCATACTCAAGTCACTGATATGGCGTGTTTCTACGCCAGCGCGACGTCGTATCCAGTCAGCAGATCGGCCAATTTTTTTAGAGAGTTCTTCCGCGTTTTCGGTGTTGGGTGGAAGGGCTAAGCCGATGCGTTCGATGTGGAGCGGAATCACTCAGAAGCCCTTGGTGCGAAACGACCGTCTTGGCCAATGATGGGAGCGGTATCAGGAAAATCTTCCAGCGAGAGCTTGCGAATTAGATCGATGGCCCGATTTTCCTCGTCTTTGGCTGGTACACCTCGACTGTGTTGTCGCGTGGGAAGAATTAATCCACGAATAAATCGGCCCTCGGCATCGAGTTCCGTCTCTAAAATCAGTCCAACAGAAAGATTTCTTGATAGGCCAAACCGGCCATAAGTAGCGAAATTTCCTAAAGAATAAGCAATCAGGCGGTCTTTGTAAATCTCCATTCCACGTGGAACATGGGGCCCATGACCGATGATAATGTCAGCACCAGCGTCGATGGCATCACGGGCAAACTGGCGCAGATGACCTCGATCCTCACCGTAGAAATATTCCCGTTTATGGGGCACATGTAGGGCCTTGTTTCCCTCAGCACCTCCATGAAAAGACACAATCACCACATCATTTCGATTGGCAGCGGCAGCGATGAGCGCTTTTGCTGTGCGGGTATTGTTGAGGTGGTTGGAAGAGGGAGAGGTATGGAATGCAATCATTCCGACTTGGATACCGTTTTTGTTCACACTAGCGATGCTACCAGGAGGACCTGACCATGCAATACCGAGTTGGTCCAATAGGGCATGGGTGTCTTCGCGACAGACTCGACCAAAATCAGCGGCGTGATTGTTGGCTGTAGAAGCCAAATCGACCCCAGCTTCGACGAGATACTTTCCGTACGATGTGGGTGTTCTAAAGGCGTAGCAGTTGGTTGCGTTGGGTGAACATTTGGAGGACCGCCCACGGTCGCACAAAGGCCCCTCTAAGTTGATAAAGGTCAGATCTGCATCGGCCATCGAGTCCGCCACGCCTTTCAGCATGTCCGCACCCTTGTTCGGAGGCAGGTAGCCTTTGGGGTAGTCCGTACCCAGCATGACATCTCCGACAGATCTCAAACGAATACTCGCTCCTTCAGGAGGAGGAGTACGGACGGTTTGAGGTGCGTCGTTTTTTGTTGCTTCAAGTTGGGCGAGAAGCTTCAATTGTTTTCTCGCTGTATCCAAGTGGGTTTCTATTTCTACACGTTCAGGAGCAAGTTTTTTGACCTCCTCCCAACTCTTTACGACGCTTTCCCAGTCGGACTTCAGGTAGTAGGCCCATCCCAACTCCCAATGACAAGCCGTATTGGAGGGGTCTTCTTGAATGCAGGCACTCAGATGACGTACAGCAGCCTCCGCGTCTTTCGTTTTTAAGGCCTGAACTCCGGCGTCAAAGTGCGGGTTTTGCGCAGTGGGGTTTTGTGCGAGTAGTGTCGTTAGAAGTAAGTGCCACATAGGTCCTCTACATATTCCAGAAATCAGCCTTCTGCAGCCCTTTCGTAACCGTGTACAACAGGTTATGGAATTGGGTCTCTTTTACCACCTGAAAAGGCTGCTATGTCGACTGAAGACACTCCCCACGATGGCATTGCCAAATACCTCCTTCCCATCGATATCAAAGATGAGATGCGCACCTCCTACATGGATTACTCCATGTCGGTCATTATTGGACGCGCTCTTCCAGATGTTCGTGATGGTTTGAAGCCGGTTCATCGGCGCATTCTCTATGCAATGTATCGAGAAGGACTCCTGTCGAATCGTAAGTATTCCAAGTGTGCCGGTGTTGTTGGAGAGGTGCTCAAGAAGTACCATCCCCACGGTGATTCGGCGGTGTACGATGCGCTTGTTCGAATGGCTCAGCCTTGGAACATGCGGTATCTGCTCGTCGATGGCCAAGGAAACTTTGGTTCTGTCGATGGCGATTCGGCTGCAGCCTATCGGTATACCGAATCGAGGATGAAAAAATTCGCTGAGGAATACCTCGCGGATATCGATAAAGACACGGTTCGCTTTGTACCGAACTTTGACGGACAAGTCGCCGAGCCAGCTGTGCTTCCGACTCGAGTTCCTGGATTGTTGTGCAATGGTTCAGACGGAATTGCGGTCGGAATGGCGACCAAGATTCCACCACACAACATCACTGAAGTAATCAATGGTGCCGTGGCACTGATTGACGAGCCAGAGATGGATTCCGAACAGCTGATGCAGCAATTTATTCCGGGACCTGACTTTCCAACAGGCGGGTTTATTTATGGTCGAAAAGGCATTCATGATGCCTATACGACTGGCCGCGGGCGCGTCATTATGCGTGGTCGTACGCACTATGAAGAGTTTGGTCAGGATCGTGAACGCATTGTGATCGATGAACTGCCTTTTCAGGTCAATAAAGCCCGTCTCCTTCAGCAAATCGCTGAGTTGGTGAAAGACAAGAAGGTCGAGGGTATCTCGGCTCTCCGGGACGAGTCGGACCGTCGCGGAATGCGTGTGGTTATCGAGCTTAAGCGCGATGCTTTTCCAGAGATTGTGCTCAATAAAATCTTCAAGCACACGGAGCTCCAGTCCACCTTTGGTGTGATCATGCTCGCAATCGTGCACGGTCAGCCGAAAGTGCTGACTTTGAAGGAGATGCTCTCTCACTTCTTGGCACATCGAAGAGAAGTGACGACCCGACGTTGTCGCTTTGAGCTGAGAAAAGCCCGTGAGCGTGCACATATTCTCGAAGGCTTGCGGATTGCGTTGGATAATCTCGATGAGGTTATCGCTCTGATTCGCGCCTCGAAAACCGCAGAGGTTGCCCGTGAAGGCCTGATGAGTCGCTTTGAACTCTCCAAGGTTCAAGCGCAAGCTATTCTGGATATGCGCCTGCAGCGCCTGGTTGGTCTTGAACGCGAGAAGATCGAGAATGAGTATGCCGAGCTCATGAAAACCATTGAGCGTCTCGAGGCTATTCTCGCTTCTGAGACATTGTTGATGGATGTCATTCGCGGAGAGTTGGTCGAAGTCAAAGAGGCGTATGGCGATCCCCGTCGAACGGAAATCGTTGATTCTGGCTCGGAACTCTCAATTCGCGATTTGATTGCTGAGGAAGAGCAGGTCGTGGCTCTGTCGGTCAATGGCTACATCAAGCGTATGTCGATGGACCTGTACACCGAGCAGCGTCGAGGGGGGCATGGCCTTGCAGCCATGAAAACCCGCGAAGAAGATTCGGTTCGGGACATCTTTATCGGCAATACACATGATGACTTGTTGGTCTTTACGACTCATGGCTGGGTGTACAAGGTGCCGGTCTATGAGATCCCGCAGGCCAATCGCGGTGCGAAGGGTCGCCCGTTGGTCAATCTTGTCCAACTTGAGCCAGACGATACCGTTGCTACGGTCATTACGGCGCGTGGATTTGATGAAAATACAGATCTCTTGTTTGTGTCTCGAAAGGGTCTTGTGAAACGGACGAATTTCGGGCTGTTCAAGAATCTTCGCTCCAATGGTCTGCGCAGCTATGATTGTGCCGAGGGCGATGAACTCTTTATGGTCAGAAAAACGACTGCCGAACAAGAAGTCTTGATTGCGACCGCAGGAGGTATTGCGATTCGTTTCCGGGGCACGGATGTGCGTTCCATGGGTAGGATCGCTCGCGGTGTTCGCGGCATTGATCTCAAGAATGATGACTGGATCGTGTCTATGGAGATCCTCGAGAAGGATGATGACAAGCTCCTTTTGACTGTGACTGAAAAAGGCTACGGAAAGAGAACATCGCTTTCAGAATATCGACTCCAAGGTCGTGGCGGAAAAGGCATCATCAACATCCGTACGGGTGAGCGCAATGGACATGTGGTCGGGTCTGTACAGGTTGCAGACGATGACAAAGTCATGCTCATTACCAATACGGGACGCGTCATCAAAACACGTGTTCATGAGGTTCGCGAAACCGGTCGTGCGGCTTTGGGTGTGACGCTGATGCGCATTTCTGGAAAGGAAAGAATCGTCGGTGTCGCTCGCGTGGTCGAAGACGATGAGGATGACGAAATTCTTGAAGGAGAAGCGCTAGAGTCCGTCGAGTCCGTCGAGTCCGTCGAGGGCGAGGAGTAGATCCTGCTTTCTGCCGGTGACCTTGCGCGTTGGGCCTTCTGGGTTCCTTTTCGAGGGATGTTGGATCCAGAGAACTCCTCTGTAATTGCCAATATGACCAAAGCTTGGCCGCTTCAGCATGCCATTTCACGCTCGCAGCGTGAGTTGATGGCATCGGAGTTGAATGCGTGTTTTGGCGGCAAAACTGAGCATTTTGTCCGAGAAGCCTATCGGATGAGTTTGAGGTGCCATCTCGAAGAGCTTTTACTCGGAAAATTAGATTCGGAGTCGTGGAAAACTCATATGGTCTTCGATGGCCAAGAAAACCTTGATGCCGCCCTTGAGCGTAAGAAGGGCGCGATCATTCTTTTTCCCCATGCCGGGAACTTTATGATGATGATCGCGAGTGTATCTTTGGCTGGCTATCCCTACACCCAGTACGCCGCGCGCGGCTTGGCGCCGGAAGATATGGCCGAAGCCCATCCGGAGATGTTGGGACACAACCGTCTTCGAGAATCGGCTCGAAAGACCCGTGAAGACAATGAAGACAGGCTTCCTGCAAACTTCATCACTATGAACACGCCCATTCGACATCTCTATCGTTGCCTTGCGAATAATGAGGTTGTGGGCATCGCTTTTGATGGACGTATTGGCAGCCGCTTTGTTTGTGTTCCCTACCTCAATCGAGAAGCGTTGATTAGTCCCGGTCCGTATCGTTTGGCGGCAAGCACAGGCGCGGCAATCGTTCCTACTTTTTGTAGTGTTCCGCGAGAAGGACCGAATGTTTGCACCTTCGGCTCACCAATTGTTCCGGATAAAAAGCGCGGCTGGCGCGGCTGTATGGAAGACTATTTGTACACTGCTGTGGAGCCATGGATTCGCTCGCATCGTAGCGAATACGCGCTCTGGCTTGCCCATTGCCGAGAGCGAGCAGCGGTCGATGACCATCCCTTCTTTATTGATTACGCGCCCGACGATAGGTACAAACGATTCCTGTAATGGACCATCAACAACGCCTCTCATTGCTTCACACGCAGACCTTGGATGGGATGGTTCACGATCATGCGCAGCGAATTGGCGATCGTGTAGCCATTGTCGATGGTAGCGTCTCTTTGACCTATTCAGAGTTGGAAGACGTCATTGCGCGTCTTGCTGGAGTTTTGGCTGAACGGGGACTTGGTGAGGGAGATCACCTCATTGCTTTTCCGCGTCGAACCTGGGAACTTCCGGTGTTTTTCTTGGCCTGTGCGCGTGTGGGGGCTGTCTTTCTTCCTCTTGAAGATCGAACAGATTTTTCCCGGGTGGACGCGGTCTTGGGGCCCAAGGTCAAGCTTGCTTGGTTGCCGCTTGGGAATGAAGCTCTTGCACAACATTTGACTGCCCGTCTCGGGGGGCTCGAATCTGTGATTCGATCAGGCCCAGGAAAGGTCGGAGAGAACCATCTTGAGCGTCTCTTGCTGGAAGAGGGTCAGAGTATTGGCCCTTCTTCGGACCCCCAAAGCGTTTGCTATATGAATTTTACGAGTGGATCGACCGGTTTGCCCAAAGGAGCGCCGACTACTCACGCCAACATCCAGTGGAATAGCCGTGCTGTTTTGGAGGTTTTTCCCTTTCGAGAAGATGAGCGGTTTCTTTGTCTCTTTGCTCCATTTGCGCATCCGCATGAGCACTGGGCGCGTCCTTTAGCAGTGGGCGCGTGTGTGGTCATGGTCGACAAACTGAGGCCGAGGAGTGTGCTTCAAGCCATTGAAGAACATCAGGTGTCATGGCTTTTCGCGATACCCAGCGTTTTTGAGTTGCTTCTGACTGCGGTGGATGGGCTGGCTGCGCCTGGATGTCTGCGCATGGGAGAATCCGGCGGAGCGGTGGTGAGTGCTGATCTTGTGCGGCGAGCAGAGCAAAAGCTTGGTTGTGATTTTTTGCCGATTTGGGGGTGTACCGAATCAACGGGTGTGGTGTTGCATGTTCCGCCTTGGGAAGAAGAGCGTTCCATCGACATGCTGGGAAAAGTAGTCGCCCATTATGACGTCAAGGTGGGGGATGTGGATGAGGCAACAGGCATCGGTGAGCTTTGCGTTCGCGGGCCTGCGGTTGTTTCTTGCTATGACGGACGAGAGGACGAAACGCGAGAAAAATTTCAAGATGGCTGGTATGCCACTGGGGATCTCGTTCGGGCCGAAGAGGGAGGATATTTCCGCTTCTTAGGTCGGAAAGAGGAGATGATAAAAGTTGGGGGGATCAAGGTGTATCTCCTCGAAATAGAGCGTCATCTCGCGGAGTTGAATGGCATTGAGAGAGCCATCGTTGTGCCTGCTTTAGATGCGTTGCGCGGAGAGGTTCCACGGGCTGTGATTGTTCGAGAAAAGGGTGTTGAACTGAATCGAAATGATGTCATTTCTCATTGTCGAAATCGTTTGCCTGCGCCAATGATTCCTCGAATTGTAGAGTTTTGGGATGAATTGCCCACATCTCCGTCAGGAAAGATCAACAAACGAGCGATTACTGAGCGTCAGAGTCATCAGGTGGCCATGGCGATCAACTCCATGGTGATAGCGAATCGTCCTCTTCTTGAATTGGTACGAATTGCTCTTCGATGCGAGAAGCGACACTCCTTTCCTGTTTTCTTGGATTTGCGTTCTCGGAGAGATCCCGCCAGCGATCCGGAGGGAATTTGGGAGGTGGCACATGACAACTCTGATTTCGATATCGGTGATCGAGCAAGTGTAGAGGCGGCCACCAAGCTCGCAGCGGATAATGGGCTACAAATCGCTGCTGCAAGCGCCTATTTGGGAGCGTGTAATCCTTCCGATTTGGAGTATGGATTGCGGGTCATCGACAATGCCTATGCACTCGCGGTCGCTGCTCCCAATTCGACCTTGGTTTTACGTATTTTAGGTGGCGATTTGCGTGCACGGGCACGACAGATGGAAGGTCGGTGGTTGGATATTCGCCGAGACCTCAGAGACGAGAGTTTGGCCACCATCAAGGTTTGGGAAGCGCATAGTCGAAAACGGGCTGCTGAGACGGGTAGAAAGGTTTTCTTGGGGCTGGAGATACACCACGGTCAGTACCTCTCTAATCTGCATGATATCCACCATTGCTGTCGTGGAATGCGAGATGTGGGCTGGGAGTATTTTGGCTTTATTGAAGACCCTGCGAATCGCTTTATTTCGAGTGAGGGTGATCGCATGGGTGCCTTGGATTTTGCGCGAATCATCCAGGCTTGGGGCGGGCGTATCTTGGCCTATCACATCAAGGATGTCCGTTATGTTTCCCCGTGGAGCCAATTTTTTCCACAGCCACTACAGCGGGTGGGTGAGAAGGTTTTCGTGTGGGGTGTCCACAAGTTTGAGTGGGTAGATTTAGGTGAGGGAGAAGTGGATTTAGAGCAGTCTCTTATGGCGGCCCAAACCCATTCAAAACCCGCCCATCCATGGTGTTTGGTATCGACTGAATGTGTATCGGCTTCGAGAGACGAGGCGCATGCAGAGGAAATCATTGAGCGCTATGCGCGCCTTTTGATCGATGGCGCTGCGAACCATTGAAAGTGTCAAGATTTTTGACAGTCCGGGCTTTCTTAGGATAAAAGGCCGCCGTGGCAACAAGAATCTTCCAGAAAACCCGCCAAGGATCTGAGCGGGGGGAACGTCTTTTCGGACGCGGAATCTATGCGGGCATCCTCATGCCAGCCGTGGTTCTTGTGGGTCTGAGTGCTGCGTCTATTTTCTCTGCTGATACAGCGGCAGACCGTTTGCACAGGGCCCAAAAACTGCTTTGGGAAGGCGGCGACCTCCAAGAGAGTCACGCGCTCTTTTCCTCTGTTTTAGAGGATTGGCCTGCTAGCCCACACGCTGCGGAGGCCCATGCTGGCCTTGGTCTTCTTATGGAAAAGCAGCAAAGCGCCGATAGTTTGTTGGTGGCTGAAGCGTTTCGTAGTGCCGCGCTTCTCGATCCGGAAGCAGAGGAAGCGGGACGTTGGTGGATGCGAGCTGGAGAGCATTTTCAGCGAGCAAACCAGAGCGATGACGCGGAATACGCATACACGCAGTGCATTGTTACCTATCCAAGTTGTGCAGATACAGCGCTGATTGCCGTTGCTAATCTGCACCTCGTCGATGGAACGCTGGATTTGGCTTTAGAGTACTATCAGAAGGCAACTGAAGCATCCGATCCCGCTACGGCTCGGTTGGCACGCATGGGTGTATCGGTGACCTATGAGCATCTGGGTGATTTGGATTCAGCACTTGCTGAGTTGGATGAAGATGAGGACGCTTCGAAAGAACGTCGCTTGAGACTTTTTCAACGTCAGCGCGATCGGGGCCTCTCGAGAGACAAATGATCGACCGGTGGACTATTTTCACCGGTGAAACTCGGAGATCATCCAAATAAACTCGAGAAGTTTCTTGCCTTTTCGGTGTCGTTTTCGCAGAACGAGCCTTTCCTTTCAAAGTGTCAGTTGACGGGGCTTTGACCCCATGCTAGATGGGGCGCCTTCTTGGCCCTTTTCTGACTTTTACGCAGTCAATCGAATGCCCAATTCTCTGGACGCAAAAAAGATGATCTCCGACGCCGCAATCTTGTTGGCGGTTCTGATGATCGGGACAGCATTAAAAGCGGGCACAGACTACGCGACGGCCA
>Ga0163179_10000433_pt1 | contig 30413 bp, 13 predicted proteins | sample AtlANTMetagenome_FD_109643 | JGI IMG/M metagenome (GOLD analysis project Ga0163179, IMG submission 109643) | Marine eukaryotic phytoplankton communities from the Atlantic Ocean - Atlantic ANT 2 Metagenome | ecosystem: Environmental > Aquatic > Marine > Oceanic | place: North Atlantic Ocean...
TGTCAATAGAATTCTATCAGACAGGTGCTCCTCATCCAGACACAATTAAAACTGAAATTTATGAGGACAATTAATGGCTAAAGCAACAGGTGGTCTTAGTGGTGGAGACTTTATACAATCACCTCCGAAGAAGACTCGACAAGGAAGAGGCAAGCATTCAAAATATACGGCAACCTCTCGTAACTCGGCTCGTAAGAGATATAGAGGACAAGGAAGATAAATACCTGGAACTGAGTATAAATAAATAAAAACTCGTCCAATGGCAATAACAAGGATATCAAGATCATTTAAAGACATTAGTTTATCTTTTGATCCTCATCCTGTATCGAATGATTTAAAAGTTCTAAAGAATGCGGATGCTATTCGTAGATCTGTAAGAAATATTGTTCAAACTATACCAACCGAAAAATTCTTTAATCCATACTTTGGATCTGATGTTTATAAAAGTCTATTTGAATTTGTTGATTTTGGTACAGCTTCAACAATACAATCACAAATAGAGATTGCATTAGATAATTATGAATCTAGAATTCAGAATGTACAAGTTATAGTTGATCCAAGACCAGACAATAACGAATTTGAAGTAACAATCATATTTGATATTGTTGGACAAGAGTTTCCTACTCAAGAATATTCTTTCCTCTTAGAGGCAACCAGATAACATGCCTTTTACTAAATTTCAAAATCTTGACTTTGATCAGATAAAGACCTCCATCAAAGACTATCTACGTGCAAACTCAGATTTCACGGGATTTGACTTTGAGGGGTCTAATTTTTCTGTATTAATTGACACTTTAGCATATAACACATATATTACTGCATTCAATTCAAATATGATTGTAAATGAGTCTTTTCTAGATTCTGCAACATTAAGAGAGAATGTAGTATCACTTGCAAGAAATATAGGGTACGTACCACGCTCTAAAACGGCAGCAACGGCACAAATATCCTTTACGGCACCAATTACAACAGAGACTAAAATAGCGACTCTAAAGGCAGGACTTGTATGTGTAGGCGATACTCCTGATAGTTCTTATCTATTTTCAATATCAGAAGATATATCAGCTCCTGCAGTATACAAATCTACTCAAAATGGAGACGAAGTATGGGAAGCAAAATTTAATAATATTGAAGTAAAGGAAGGTGCTTTTCTACAAAAAACATTTGTAGTTGATTCATCGTTAGATCAAAGGTTTATTTTAGATAGTTTTGGTATTGATTCATCTACAATTAAGGTATATGTTAATGGGCCAAATGATATTTCACCAGAAGGAGCACTTGGTGAAGAGTATTCATTAGTAGAAAATATATTAAATATAGATGCATCATCAGAAATTTATCTTTTACAAGAGATCCAAGATGAAAAATATGAATTGTTATTTGGTGACGGTAGAATTGGTAAGAAATTAGATAATAATAGTGTAATTACCGTAAATTACATTATTACAGGTGGTAAAGATGGTAATGGTCTTGGTAAAGGAAACTCATTTTCATATTCAGGAAGAATAGTTGGTGATAGTGATAATACTAATATTGTAGTAAAAAGTTTGAGGAATTTACCATTAGTGATTACAAATTTAGCATCACAGAATGGTTCAAACATAGAATCTATAGATTCTATTAAATATTATGCTCCTAGAATATATTCTTCACAATATAGGGCAGTAACACCACGAGATTATGAAGCAATAATTAAAAAAATCTATCCAGATACTGAATCTGTAGCTGTTGTAGGTGGAGAAGAGATGGTACCACCAGAATTTGGTAACGTAATTATTAGTATTAAACCAAAAAATGGTTATTTTGTCTCTGGATTTAACAAATCTAGAATATTATCGCAGTTAAAACAATATACTGTATCAGGAATTAACCAAAAAATTGAAGATTTGAAGATTTTATACGTTGAAATTGACAGTTCTGTGTATTTTAATGATGCAAGAATTACAAATGCTGAATCTTTGAAAACTTTAGTGAATAAATCATTAAATGCATATGGAAATTCTCTAGAAGTTAACAAATTTGGTGGTAGATTCAAATATAGTAAGGTTCAGAGTGTAATTGACAATACACATGATGCAATTACATCAAATATTACTAGAGTTATTATTAGAAGAAACCTAAAATGTGCCTTAAATCAGTTTGCACAGTATGAATTGTGTTATGGAAACAGATTTCATGCAAATGCCAAAGGATTTAACATAAAATCTACTGGTTTTTATGTTTCTGGTAATATGAAACCAGTATATATTACAGATACACCAAATCCCAACTTAGAATCGGGGATTATTTCGTTTGTGGAAATTAAAGATGATGGATCTTACAACGTTGTTAGTAAATCTGCGGGAACTGTTGATTATTTAAAGGGGGAAATTCTTATTTCTACCACAAATATAACAAGTACAGTAGATGGAGATGATCATGTTCAAATTCAAGCAATTCCAGAATCAAATGATGTAATTGGATTAAGAGAACTTTATCTTGATTTTAGTGTTTCAAAAAGTAAAATAAATATTGTTAGGGATGTGATTAGTTCTGGTGATGAAATAACTGGAACAACCTTTATTAAAGATTTCTATACATCAAGTTATCTAAACGGACAATTAATAAGAGAATAATAATATGATACAGACTGGTTTTGAATCAAGAGTAAAGATTCAGCAAATTCTTAGTAATCAATTTCCTGATTACATAAAAGCTGAAAGTCCTAAAGCTATAGATTTTTTAAAGCAATATTATATTTCTCAAGAATATCAAGGTGGTAATGCAGATATTATCAACAATCTTGACCAATATTTAAAGGTTGATAATTTAACTCCTGAAGTTGTTGTTGGTTTTACCACACTTTCTGCTGGTATTGGTAGCACTGATAGTACAATTCAGGTTTCTAGTACGAAAGGATTTCCAAAAAATTATGGTTTATTGAAAATTAATGATGAAATCATCACATATACTGGAATTAGTGATGATGCTACTAGTTTTACTGGATGTATTCGTGGTTTTAGTGGTATTACTTCTTATCATGCTGAATTAAAACCTCAAGAATTAGTATTTTCTTCATCAGAATCATCTTCTCATCTATCAAATTCAAATATTGAAAACCTAAGTTCTTTATTTCTCAAAGAATTCTATAAAAAACAAAAATATACATTTACTCCAGGATTAGAGGATGTTGATTTTTCTCCAGAAGTTAATGCAGGTAACTTTATAAAGGAAGCAAAAAGTTTATATGAATCAAAAGGAACGGATGAATCTTTTAAATTGTTATTTAATGCATTATATGCAGAAACACCTAAAATTATAAACCTTGAAGAATATTTAATTAAACCTTCATCAGCTAATTACGTTAGAAGACAAGTATTAATTGCAGAGCCTATTTCTGGAGATCCTACAAAATTAATTGGACAAACTTTATATAAATTAAATGATTTAGACACTAATGCTTCAATATCAGAGGTAGAGCCATTTACCAGGGTAAGTATAGCGGCAACACAACCTAAATTATACTATAAAATATCACTTTTCCTTGGGTATGATGATTCTACACCAACAATACAAGGAAATTTCACAATTACTCCAACATCAAAGGCAATTCAAACTGTTGGTATAGGTAATAGTATTATAACTGTTGATTCTACAGTAGGATTTGGAACTACTGGAACACTTTCTGTAGGCATTAACACTAATATCAACTATACACATAAAAGTGTCAATCAATTTTATGGTTGTAGTGGAATTGATGATGCAGAAATATCACCAGAAGATGTTGTAAGAAATCAAGATATTTATTTTGGATATGAAGATGGTGACTTTAGTAAGGATCCAGTTCAATTAAGAATTAATGGTGTAGTATCTAAATTTGAGCAAATATCAAAAAGTATTGATGTTGATGAAGGACAAATAATTGCCGTTAAAAATGTAGGAGATTTAATCGAAAATCCACCAGAAGATAGAACATATAAAGAAATTTTTGGAAATTCTTGGATATACAATACAAGTGTAAGATTTCAAATACAGGATAATACTACACAAGATGGATTTGATGCAAATAATGTTATTTTATATCAAAATATTGATAGATCAAGTTTAAAATTAGGTGATGGGGTAGGAATATATCGAAGATCTTCTAATACAGATATTTCTGATGGAAAGGTAAAAGTAACTTCTTTAAACCAAGATCCTGCTAAATGGTGGAGAACAAAAACAAAAGAACTTAAAGTAGGTGTAACTGATCCACTAGACTTCACTGGTGAATTTGATATTAGAAGAAAATTGAGTTTACCTGTTAGTATAGGAGCATCTCTAGCAGACTCTAATTTTATTTCTGATGTACAAAATGTTTATATTGATAATACAAATAAGGAATTTTATGTAGCTTCAAATTCTTTACCATCAGGAAGTAAAGAGATTGGTAATAGATTTGCATATGATATTTTTACTAATGTATTATCAGATTCTAGTAGTAATTTGGTAGATGTAATAACATCAGTCGCAGGAATTAATACAGACTATAAGTATGGTGCTGTACAATTTACAAATAATGTACCTTTTATTGATGGTGATCAGGTCAATTATAATGTTTATGGTAATCTACCTTATCTTGGATTAGAAGATGGAGGAATTTATTATGTTGGTATAGCTAGTGGATTTTCTAATAATACAATAAGAATTTATAATTCTAGATCATTAATCGATACTGAAAATTATATTAAATTGGAAACTCAATCAGGTAATCCATTTGAAACTGGACATACTTTTACATTGGGATCTCAAAAAAGTAGAGTAATTTCGGCAAAGAATACATTTAGAAGATTTCCATTTATTCCATCTAATAATAGAGGAGAACAAACTAAAACTAAAGAGGGTTCTACAGGAATATTAATTAATGGTGTAGAAATAATTAATTATAAATCAAATGATAAAATTTATTATGGACCTTTAGAATCTATAGACGTTTTAAATTCTGGAGAAGATTATGATGTAATTAATGTACCATATATTTCAGTTAATGTTGGAATTGGTACAACAGCATTAATTCAACCAGTAGTTAAAGGTTCAATTACTAAAGTAACTGTAGATGCTCAAGGATTTGATATTAATAATATTGTGTCTGTTTCTGCTATTGGTGGTGGTAAAGGAGGTGCAGTTTTAGAACCTATAATTGCTTCAAAATCTAGAAATGTTTTATTTAATGGTGCATTAGATATTTCTAGTGGTGGTGGTATCAATACTAGTTTAAATACTATCCATTTTATAACTGATCATGGTTTTAGAAATGAACAAGAAATAATTTATAAATCCAATAATCAAGATGGAATTGGTGTTGGTATAGGAACTTCAACTTTAGTTAATAATTCAACATATTTTCCTCATGTTCTTAATAATACTACAATTCAACTTTATGGTTCGGTTGAAAATGCATTATCAGGAATTAATACGATTAACTTTAATGGAACTAATTGTTCTGGTGTACATGAGTTTGTAACTCTTCCTACATCAAAATCTCTTACAGCAATTTCTGTAGTGGATGGTGGAACATTTACAAATAGAAAATTAATAGTTAATTATTCTGGAATTTCTACTCAATATAGTACTGTTAATTTCAAAAATCATGGATTTGATGAGGGAGATACTGTAGTATACACTAACACTGCTGGTGCAGGTGTTACAGTTGGGGATATTATTCCTGTTTCTGGATTGAATACTACAAATCAGTATAAAGTTGTTAAAATTGATAATGATTCTTTCTATCTTACTGATGTTGGAATTGGTGGAACTAATATTGAGAATTATCAAATAAAAAATTATGTTTCTCTCAATAGTACAGGGGCTGGATATCATAATTTTGCATATCCTGATATTTCAGTTTCTGTAAAATATTCCCCTGTTGGATTTGGAACTACGACACAAGAAACAGAAGAAATTACACTAACCCCAACAATTAGGGGAAATATTGTAGATGCATATCTATATGAAAGTGGAATTGGATATGGTAGCACAATACTTAATTTCCATAAAAAACCACTTATATCAATAAAAAATGGTAAAGATGCTGGAATAGAACCAATTATTATAAACGGTAGAATTACAGGAGTTAATTTACAGTTTGGTGGAAGTGAGTATTATTCAACCCCCAGTATAGAAATAACAGATTCTTCAGGTAAAGGTAGTGGTGCAGAATTAAGGCCGATAATTGTAAATCAAAAAATAGCGAGTGTTGAGGTTATTAATACGGGTATAGGATATTCTGCTACAGATACATCAATAAACGTTGTTTCAGCAGGAAAGAATGCCCTTATAGGATCTAATGTGAGATCTCTAACAGTCAATATAAGAGAAAAATATGGTAGTGATGAAATATTAATCGATAATGGTAATACTTTAAATTATAGTGTCTGTGGATATGCAAATACTATAAGACATGCGTTTGGTGAAAATGTTTCATCTGGAAGTACTCAGGCTTCTAAAATTATTGGATGGGCTTATGATGGAAATCCCATATACGGTCCTTATGCTTATTCCAATCCTTCTATAGAAGATAATGCTCGTTCCATGGTTTCTGGGTATACATTATCATCTAATGTTGTAGATAGACCATCAGGATTTGATTTGGGTTATTTTGTAGATGATTATGAGTTTACTAATTCTGGAGATTTGGATAGGAATAATGGTAGATTTGGTAAAACACCAGAATTTCCTAATGGAGTGTATGCTTATTATGCAACGATTGATACTACTGGAATAAGTACTCAACCAGTATTTCCATATTTTATTGGTGATAGTTATAGAGCTTCAGAATTAAATCAAGAAATATCACAAGATTTTGATTTTAAAAATTCAGATTTAATGAGAAATACTTTCCCATATAGAGTTTCTGAAAAATATGCTGATAATGATTTTATAATAGAACCTAATGAGATTGAAAATCAAAAAATTGAAGTAGAAAGTGTTACTTCAGGATCAATTACCAAATTAAATGTTATTGATTCTGGCGAAGATTATAAAATAAATGATATTTTAAACTTTAATAATGAAAATACCGATGGTAGTGGATTATCAGGTAAAGTTGTTTCTATAAAGGGCAAAACTATCGATAAAGTGAGTACTGCATCATCAATTTATCAAAATGCAATATTTACTTGGGATGGTAATAAAGGAACAAAAGTAACTGTATTACCAAATCACAATTGGAAGACTGGTGATAATATTATTGTTTCAGGATTATCCACAACATTATCAGATCTAAATGGGCCCTATAAGATAGGAGTTACTTCCATTACTTCCACATTAATACGACCAATGACTCCAGCAAGTGTTGGTGTAGTGACTGAAATTTATATTTCAAATATTCCAAATAATATTTCTATTGGTAGTTCTGTAAAAGTAGAATCTGAATTAGTTAAACTATTAAATGTATATGAAGATGAGAAAATTTTAAGAGTTATGAGAAATACCTCAGGTGTAGCACATACATCTACCACTCTTCTAACATTTACACCAGATTCATTTAATATTAATAAAGTAACAGAACAATATGATTCTGAATTAAATCAAAAATTTTATTTTAATCCATTTTTAAGTGTTGGATTTGGAACTGAAAGTGGTGTTACTTCTACGACTACTTATACTTTTGGGGATACTGAAATTACTCAAAAAATTCCATCAAAATCAATTTGGGCTCCAAGACATAAATTTAAAGAAAATGACGAAGTAACATTTAGTAAATCACCTGATGGTGGATCAGATATTACTATATCTGATGGATCATTTACGACTCAATATAATCTTCCATCTACTGTCTATATTTCCAATCTAACACCAAATACAATTGGTATAAAAACTGGTATAGGTACAACTTCTGGGGAATTTACTGATGTATTTTTCCGTGGTGGTGGAAGTAATAAGTATGATTATCTTTTAGAATCTAATCCAACAAAGGAAACAGGAAGAGTTCAGAAATTGGATGCTACTGTTTCAGTATCAACGTATCACAATTTACAGATTAATGATATTATAACTTTAGATATTAAACCAAAACTCTCTGTTGGAGTGGGTACTGGGACTACCGTAGCAGTTACAAGAAATACAAATGATGGGTTTATTTTAGTTGATAGATTTGTATTTGGAGAGAATAATGTTTCTTCGTCTACTTCTACAATTACTATTACTGGACATAAGTTTATAACTGGAGATAAGATTTATTTTGAAAAAAGTACCTCTTCTCCAATAGCTGAAGGTTCATATTATGTTTATGTTATTGATGATGATAATTTCAATTTATGCAAAACTTATAGTAATGCTACACAAAATCCACCGATTATTGTAACTTGGAGTGGAAGTCCAGCAATAGTATATGCTATGGCTAAAGTTAATCCACAAATTGAAGTAGTTAAAAATAATAGTTTAGTATTTAATTTGGATGATAGTTCATTATTAAATTATAAATTAAAGTTTTATTATGATGACGAATTTAAAAATGAATTTGTTTCTACTGCAACTACTACGTTCAATATTCTTAATGAAGGAACTATAGGTGATGGAAGTACTGGAAAATCAACAATTTCTTTTAATGATCAATCTCCTAATGTTTTATATTATTCTCTGGAACGAAGTGGGTTTATCAGTACTTCTGATACAACCGTAGTTAATGGATCACAAATTAAATTTATTGATAGTAAATATAATGAAGATTATAATGTTACAGGAATTGCTGATACATCATTTAATATATCTCTAAAACAAAATCCAGAGAAATTAACATATTTACCAACTGAGTGTGATTCTATTACATATAAAACATCTTCACTTTATGCAAAAGGTGGTATTTCTAATGTTCAAATTGTTTCTGGTGGTAGTGGATATAAAAAATTACCTACTTTTGTAGGTTCATCTTCTACTGAAGGTAATGGTGGATATGTTGTATCTGAGTCTGATGAAGTTGGTGATATTAATAAGATTAGAGTTATTAATGAAGGATTTGAATTTTCTGTTGATAATACATTAGAACCAACTGCTTATATTTCACCCTCTATTGTTATTAAAGATAGTAATAAACTTGGTGTTGTTACTGTAACCGATGGTGGGTCTGGCTATATAAAACAACCTAATGCTGTTATTGTTAACTCAACTACAGGAAATAAAATTAATAGTGGATTTATTGAAGTTTCCATGGTTGGAAATGCAATTGCTAATATTAATGTAGTAAGACAACCAAGTGGTCTTCCAGATATTCCAGCAAAAATATTTACTACAAATAATAGTAATGGGGTTGGTATCAAAACCATAATGAGTAATAATAGTGGAATATTTACTTGTTATATTAATACACCAAGTATTGGTTTTAACGTATTACCATTTACAGTAAATGATGATGTTTATGTTGAAGGAATTGTAAGTATAGGTAATTCTGGTTCAGGTTTTAATAGTGAAGATAATGGATTTAACTTTGCTAAAGTTAAAGAATATGATACTTCAGGATTAGATCATAAAGTTGTTGTTGATTATACTGGAATTTCTACTAATGTTGGTTTAGCAGTTACTGATCAAGCTTCTTTAGCATCTCTTATTAATAAAAATAAGTATCCTCAGTTTTCAATTACACAAGTATCAGATAGTTTTATTATTGGTGAAAAAATAATTAGAGATTCGATAACATTAGATTTAATTATTACAAAATCTGATAGTGATTTTATCAAAATATTAGGAACAGATACTTTGTTTGTAGGAGATATTATTACTGGAAGAGAATCTGGAACAAAAGCTACAATTGCTAGTATTTCTGACAATTATGGAAAATATGAGATTCAATACTCTGTCCAAAAGAATATTGGGTGGTATGATAATGTTGGAAAACTTAGTGAAGATGATCAAGTAACTCCTAATAATGATTATTATCAAAATCTTTCATATTCTATTCAAAGTTCTAAACAATTTCAAGAATTAAGAAATCCAGTAATTTCTCTACTTCATACTAGTGGATTAAAGAATTTTGCAGATACTGTAATTAGTTCATCTTCTATTATAGAAACTAATAGTTCTGATAGTTCAATTAGTATTAGAGATGTCATTACAGATAATAGAGTTGATACAGTTTATAATTATGATTTTGGTTTTGATTTATTAGAGAGTGCTGGTGCATCATCTAAATTTATAAGACTTAAAACTAAAAAATTGAGTGATTATATTGTATGTGAAAGTAATCAGGTTTTAGTAGTTGATGATATAAGTAATCAATTTTCTAACTTAGAAGGAGAACCTAGTGACTTTCTTAATATTCTTAAAGTAGATTCAAACAATACATATGAAAATATTTTCATTAAAGTTTCAAATTTAACAAAAACTGATACTCAGGTATCGGAACTAACTTTATTGAATAATGGAACTAATATTAGTTTATTAGAAAATAAGTTTTTACCAGATGATCAAAATATTGGTACTTTTAGCTTAATAAAAGATCAGTTGGGAGATTCTTATATTAGATTTATTCCTTTACCAAATGCATTTGATTATGATTATGATCTTAAAAGTATTAATACAAAATATCTTTCTGATGTGGTAGGAGTTGGTACTGAATCTATCGGTTTTGTTGATATGACTGGTTATATTGGAGTTGCACCAGGAATTACAAATACTGGATTAACAACAACAACTATTCATAGTGTAGACAAAACTCAATATAATTCATTCCATGTAAAGAATCAAATAACTAATTTGACAACTAATGATATGGAATATGTTGAATTATATGTTACACATGATGGAAGTGAAACTTATATTTCAGAATATTTTGCCGATAATACAGGTTTTAGCAATGAAGCATCTATTGGTTCATTTAAGGGTAATATTGATGGATCAATATTATCTCTAAATTTTGAAAATAGTTTATCAAATGATATTATGATTAAGTCTGATATCGTGGGATTTGGATTAACATCTGTTGGTATTGGTACATATAGATTTGGTATTACAAATCAACCAGACGGTGCAGAAAGGTCAGCACTTTATCAATCCACATATTCAAATCAAACAGCTTCAGAAATTAATGTATCTGGTCTTTCTTCATCTTTATTTGATGCATCCAGATCTGTAGTGCAAGTTAGTGCTGGATCCACAAGAGCACTTCATCAAGTTATTATGAATCATAATACTACAGATATTTACATTCAACAAGCTCCATTTATATCTGCAGGTTCTACTAGTGAATATGATTCCAGACTTGGAATAGGAACATTTGGTGGAGTTTTTGATAATGATGATTTTAAATTAAAATTCTATCCAAATAGTGAGTTTACTTCTTCTGCTGTAGAAGTTGCTGCATTTACTCTAGGTGTTTATAGTGATTTTGATGTTGTTAATAGTGATGATATACAAGATTTAAATATTGGAACTTTAAATCAATCTGTAAATTTATTTCAATATAATGCTCTTAATGGTGATAGAATTAATAGAACTTCATTTAAATTAACTTCTGAAAAAACACCTATTTTTGGAAAAGTTTTTGATCCTACTAATACTAATATACTTAATTTAAATACAGGTAAATTTAATATAAAAGATCATTTCTTTAGAACTGGTGAGGAATTGGTATATAATCCATATTCAACATTTGTTGGGGTTGGATCTACACCTATGCAATATCAAAGTGCTCAAGGAATTGACACATTACCTGCATCTGTTTTTGCTATTAGAGAAGATGCAGATAATTTCTATATTGCAACAACTAGAGCTTTAGCTAATGCTGGAACTGGAGTTACCTTTGTTGGTGTTGGTACAGGAAATGCCCATAAATTATCCATGGATAAAGCAAATACAAAGGCAATTATTGGTATTAATAATATAATTCAATCCCCATTATCTTTCTCACCAGTTAATCATAGTTTGCAGAATAATATTGAATCTGTTATTGGTAGTACTGGTATTGGTACAACATCTACTGTCTTTTCATTAAGTGGAATATCTTCCTTTAGATCGGAAGATATAATTAAAGTTGATGATGAATATATGAAAATTTTGAATGTTGGTATGGGAGATGATGTATTTGGTCCAATTACAGGTATTGGTACAACAAGTTTAGTTGAAGTTGAGAGAGGATTTGTTGGTACTGCAGCAACTGCACATACAAATACTACAATTGCTAGACTTTATAAAGGTTCATATCATTTTATTGAGGATGAAATACATTTTGTTGAATCCCCCAGAGGAAACCCACAAGCAACTAAAACTATAAATGATTTGGAGTTTCCAACTTCAAAGTTTACTGGAAGAGCATTTTTAAGAAATAATTATGATACTAACCAAATTTATGATGATATTTCTCAAGAATTTACTGGTATTCAAACTTCATTTACCTTAAGAGTTGGTGGAGCTAATACTGTTGGATTGGGAACTACTGGTGGTAATGGTCTTTTACTAATAAACAACATTTATCAAACTCCAACAGCTGACAATAATCCTTCAAATAATTTTGCCATAATAGAGCAAACTTCACCTTCTGGAATAACAAGTGTTCAATTTACTGGAATTAAAACCACTACAGATTCAACTATTGTTATTAGTGAGTCAGATATCAATCAAAATCAAATACCTAGAGGTGGAGTTATAATTTCTCTTGGATCTACACCTGGTATGGGATATGCACCACCTGTAGGGGCGATAGCATACCCCTTAACTGGAATTGGGGGTACTCTGTCATCAATAGTTTCTGTTGCCTCTACAGGAGTTAGTAATTCAATAACTACAGCAAGTTATGATAATGTTACAGGTTTATTGAATATTACAACACAAAATCCTCATAATTTTGAATTGGGTATTGTAAAGCAAGTTAAATTATCTAGATTGGAATTTGCATGTGCTAATGAACATGCTGGAGTAACAACTTCATTCTTCCCAGAAGCAGCGATAGGTTCGGGTAGTACAGATCTTTCTTACCCTGTTTTAAGTGTTATTAAAGGTGATTATAAACATTCATTTATAAGTGCAGATAATGATGCTGTAAATGTGACTAGTGGTTCTGAAAATGGAAACCAAAAAACTCCTAATGAAGCTACATATAATCCTACTAGTGGATTATTGGAGTTAAGTTTCTCTAATGTTCATGGAATGTCAACAGGTGATACAATTACATTAGATAATAATTCTTTAACATTTACTTGTGATAGAGATAATTACACAACTCAACATGAATATCCACGATCATCTGATCCTATTTCTGGAGTTACCACAGCAATAGTTGTTACTTCTACAAAATCGTTTAGTATTAATGTAGGAGCATCACCAACATATAGATTTACAACTAATGTTGGTATATGCACTATTCCACATAATTATGTTGGTGGTGGTGATGTGGTACCATACTATAGTGATGCTTTCTATGGGTCTGGTTATACAGGAAGTACAGTTTCTATTGGTGTTACTGATACTCCATTTGATCATAAATTCGTGAGTTCATCCAACAATTCCATCCATAAAACAAATTGGAGTGGTACTACACTTACACCAGAATCTGCAACATATAGTCCTATTAGTGGAGATCTTACGTTAGTTGCATCATCTCATGGATTAACTGATTCTGATGTAGTTGGAATTGTTACCAATTCATTAATGTTTACATGTTCTAAAGATGATTATAATTCAGAACATCCATATCCAAGAGAGAGTGATCCTGTTTCTGGAATACTTACTGCGGTTACATCATACACATCTAATACGTTTACAGTAAATGTTGGATCTAGTGTTGGATCTGGAGGAGCAGTGTCAGCCACAGTAGGTGCTGGTGGCACTTTAACATTCTCAATTACAGGTATAGGCACAAATTATAATAATCCAGAATTAGTTGTACCTGTGCCTTCTTACGCTGGTCTTGGAATAACTGGAATTTCTAGGTTAGATCAAGGTACAACTACAGATTGTGGGGTTGGTTTATTACTTAATGTGGAAGTTGGAGCATGTTCAACAGTTGGTGTGGGTTCTACTTTATTTGGAATTAATAAATGGGAAATTCAAAGAAATGGATATTCCTTTAGAAAAGGTGATGTATTTAAGATAGTTGGATTGGTAACTGATAGAAGTCTAACTAATCCACTTCATGAAGGTGAATTTACTGTAGTAGATACATTTACTGATAATTTCACTGCATGGCAATTTGGAGAATTTGACTATATTGATAGTATTAAAAACTTACAAGATGGTTCTAGAACAAGATTTGAATTGAAATATGATAATGAACTCTTAAGTTTTGATAATATTGGTGTGGGAGCAACTACTAATTATAATGTAAGTCTTAGTAATGCATTAGTAATCTTCATAAATGGTGTTCTTCAAGAAGCAGGAACAGCATATGAATTTGAAGGAGGAACTAGTTTTGCATTCTTAGAACCACCTCACCCAGAAGATAATGTTGCAATATTCTTTTATAGAGGATCTCCTGGTGAGGATACTACATTAGTAACTGATGTAATACCTTCTATTGAAGAGGGAGATTTACTTCAATTAGAGGGAACAAAGACTATTGAGACACAAGATAATAGAACGATTTATGATCTTAAATCTTCTGATATTGTAGAAACTAATTTGTATACTGATGTTGGAATAAGTACTCAAGGTGTTGAAAGACCTTTGAATTGGAGTAAGCAAAGATCTGATAAGATTATTGATGGTAAAATAATTACCAAGACAAGAGGATCAAGTGAACCTTTAATATTCCCTACTGCAAAAATTATTTCAAATTTATCATCTACAGAAACTTTTGAAATATTTGTAGATAATATAAATTTATTTGGTTATGATGCACCATTTTTCCAAAATTATAATGCTTTTGTGGTTGATAATAACACTAATCCAGTTGCTGCTTCATTAACTGCTACTGTTTCCAATACTGGTACAATTTCAGCTATTAATATTGTTAGTGGTGGTGGTGGATATGTTGGATCAGCAGTTACACTTTCTATTGGTATTCCTACGGTTGGTATTGGTACTTATTTGGAAGTAGATGGAACTGTAGGAATTGGATCTACAGCTCTTGCATCAGCAACTATAACTAATGGTGAGATTACTAATACAACAGTAAATTATGCAGGTTCTGGATATACTTCAACAAATGTACCTCAGGTTTTATCTCCATTACCACAATTCAATCATGAATTAATTCGTGATCTTGATACTGTTACGGGATGGACTGGAATTATTACAGGTATTGGTACAACTGTAGGAGTAGGAACTGATTTAGGTATTGTATTCCATACAAGATCATCCAATTATAATAGTTTGAATGTGGGATATCCAATATGTGTTTTTGATACTAATGTTGGAACAGGATTAACTTCAATTTATGAATCTGGTAGTGGTGTTGTGGGGATTGGAACCTCATTTGCAAATAACATTTATAAAATTGCACAAATAAGCACTCCTGGTGGTGGTACATTAGGTGTTATTACTTGTAATATTGCATATGATACTACAGTTAGTGGACTTGCTGTTACAGGAACAGAATATAGTCCTGCTGGTAAATTCTCTTTAGGTAGATTAAGTGGAACTATTAGTAGATCATCTAACCCAGTATCAATTGGTGTTAGTGGCTTGACTATAAATTCTGGATTAACTACATTTCCAACTATTATTAGAAGAGATGAAGGTTATCGAAATAGTGGAGCTATTTCTCCTACATAATTCAAGTGAAATTTAATTTATATTAACTATTATAAATATCTAAAAAACTATTAATATGTCTGCTCAGGTAACAGATCAATTTAGAATATCGAACGCTGGTAATTTTGTAGACTCTGTACTAGATACTAATAATTCTTATTATGTTTTTCTAGGTCTTAGTAATCCTACAACTCCAAATCCAGGATTTGGTAGAACATCGGATTGGAATTCTAATAAACCATTAGAACCAGTTGATAATTTTCAATATGAATCTCAATATAGAAGTACTTCTCTTTTTGGAAAAAAGATTAATAGTACTAATATTAGACGAGTTATTAGAAAAGTTCAATGGATTGCCAATACTCCTTACGATATGTATCGTCAGGATTATAGCGTTTATAATTTAGCACCAATATCACAAACTGCAAGATTATATGATTCAAATTATTATGTAGTTACTAGTGATTTTAATGTTTATATTTGTATAGACAATGGTAGTTCTGGAGCTCCAGGATCTGCAACTGCTAAACCCAGTAATTCCAAAAATGAACCCACATTTACTGATTTGGAACCAACAGCAGCAGGTGATGATGGATATATTTGGAAATTTTTATTTTCAATTAGTCCTAGTGATATTATAAAATTTGATTCTACTGAATATATTGTTGTACCCAATAATTGGGAAACATCTACAAATTCACAAATTCAAAGTGTTAGAGAATCTGCAGATTCTGATATAAACTTTAATAAAATTAAAAAGGTTTATATTGAAGATGGTGGAAGTGGATATACTGCAAATTTAACAACTACGGTTGATATTCTTGGTGACGGTACGGGTGGTAAAGTGTCTGTTACTACAGAAAATGGTGTAATTACTAAAGCTGTTGTTACTGCAGGTGGAACAGGATATACTTATGGTATAGTAAACTTAAAAGCGTTTCAACCAGATAGTAAAACATCTGGATTTGCAAAGTTAATACCTATTATTCCACCATCTAGAGGTCATGGTTATGACATTTATAAAGAATTGGGTGCAGAAAGGGTATTGGTTTATGCAAGATTTGATGATTCTACAAAAGATTTTCCTACAGACACTAAATTTTGTCAAGTTGGTATTGTTAAAAATCCATCAACTTATACATCAAAAAATGTTATTTTTACAGGAAATCAATATAGTGCTTTAGGATCTCTTAAATTTGATCGTGATTCATTTAATACTAATGAATCCAATTCACTTACAGGTCTTGGTGTAGGATCTACTATAACTCAAACAACCACAAATGGTGATGTTGCTCAAGGTTACATAGCATCTTATGATAAGGAAACTGGAGTTTTAAAATATTTTCAAGATAGATCTTTATATTTTGGAAATGATGTTAATCAAACAGATTATATTGGTATTAATACTTTTTCTAAGGTAACGCCATTTGAGGATTCAGATAGATCTATTGTATTTAATGATGGTGTAACACAAGATAAAACTATACAAAATACATTTAATGGAATTACAACAACCATATCTCCTGGCAATAAGCAAGTAGATTTAGGTGTTGAATTTCAATCTGGTCTTGCAGATCCAGAGATAAATAAAACAACTGGAGATGTCATATATATTGACAATCGAAAGGAAGTCACTAGGGATAGTAGACAAAAAGAAGACATTAAGATCATCCTGGAATTTTAAAGTAACATGGCACAGAAAAAAGATTTAAATATAAGTCCTTATTATGATGATTTTGATTCTAATAAAAATTTTTATAAGGTCTTATTTAAACCAGGATTTCCAGTACAAGCTAGGGAATTAACTAATTTACAATCAATTCTTCAAAATCAAATAGAAGAATTTGGAACTCATATGTTTAAAGAGGGATCTATAGTTATTCCTGGTGCACCAACATATGATGGACAATTTGATTCTGTTATATTAGATGCAAATCAATTTGGTATTGATATATCAGTTTATATTGATAGTTTTAAGGGTAAGGTTGTAGAAGGACAAACATCTGGAGTAACAGGAACAATTGATTTTATTTCATTACCTGATGGTGGAGAAATTGAAAAGTTAACTGTATTTGTAAAATATCTTAATTCTGGTACAAATTCTAATAATTCTACCTTTATTGATGGTGAATCATTAATGTGTAATGAAAATGTAGTTTATGGAAATACTACAATTAATGCAGGAAATGCATTTGCCACATTAATATCATCTGGTGCAACTTCGATTGGATCTGCAGCATCTGTAGCTGAGGGTGTATATTTTATTAGGGGAACTTTTGTAAATGTAGATAAGCAAACTATAATTCTAGATCCTTATACAAATAACCCTTCTTATAGAATTGGATTACAGATTAATGAATCTATAGTTACTGCTAAGGAAGATAATTCTTTATATGATAATGCAAAGGGATTTACCAATTATGCTGCTCCTGGTGCTGATAGATTTAAAATTGGATTAGTTTTAACTAAAAAATTAATAAGTGATGTTAATGATACTGATTTTGTTGAAATACTAAGGGTAAGGGATGGTGAAATTAGAAAAATTACTTCCAAAACTAATTATAATATAATTAAAGATTGGATAGCAGAAAGAACATTTGAAGAATCTGGAAATTATTCATTGCAGCAATTTGATATTAATGTTCAAAATTCATTAAATGATAGATTGGGTAATAATGGTATATTTTTTGAAGGTCAACAAACTGAACAAGGAAATACACCTTCAGATGATTTGATGTGTGTAAAAATTTCTGGTGGTGAAGCATATGTTAGAGGGTACGATGTTACTACCGATTCTGTAACAATTCTTGATGTAGATAAACCAAGAGATACTCAAAACGTAAAATCAGCAAATATACCATTTTCAATGGGTAATATTTTAGTTATTAATAATTTACAAGGTCAACCACAATATAGAAATGTAGTAGAATTACATAAACAATTAGATACAGCATCTTTATCTTCGACTACTTTAATAGGTAAAGCTAGATTATATTCATGTACTCAGAAAGATGCAATATATGAGAATAATGCAAGTAAATGGAATTTACGTCTTTATGATATACAAACTTATACTGAGTTAACATTAAATAGGGCAGTAAGTAATACTCAAGTAGATACTTCATATCTTATAAAAGGTAAAATTAGTGGTGCTACTGGTTATGCAACTGCACAGGGTGGTAATAGCACAACAGTTTTTGTACGTGAAACTTCTGGATCATTTATTAGAGGAGAAGCTATTATTATTCAAGGAAATGCATCACTTCCTAGAACTATTACTAATGTTAAGCAATATTCTACTAAGGATATTTTATCAGTTCAGCAATTAGCTTCACAATCAAGTAATCATACTCAAACTTTTAGGGCAAATGCATTTTTAGAAACTGTATCTATTCCAAATATTGATGAAGTATTAATTTCTGGTGTTGATGCTACTGCATATGGTCAACCTTTTACTGGTATTAAAGTTGGTGATATTGTAAGATATAACACTTCAAATACAGATCCTGTATTTAATACTGTAACTGCTATTAGTGCTGATTCATTAAGGTTAACATTAGGTGCAATTAGTGGTGGTAATGTTTCTGGAATTTATCATTCAGCTGTTGTTACTGGTAGTTATAAATTAAGATTAGGTGTTCCTAGTCTTAATGATAATAATCTTGGATTATTTGAAATATTACCAGATCCAAATATAGAATCACTTGATTTTTCATCTTCCACACTTCCTGTTAGTGCTCAAATAACTGGTCAAGCAGTTTCTAGTGGTGGAGTTGATTTATCTGTTATTGATGTTACAGATGGTTCTAATTCTGGAATTGTAACAGCATTTTTTGAAGGTTATTCTGTACCCAGATATTCTGTTCATTATGGATCTACTAGTGGTGTAGGTACTGTTAGATCTAGTGATTTTTCATTAGATAATTCTGGAGGTTCAACAGCATCTATTAAAGGTTTAAAAACATCAGATTCAAATACTGTTGTTTCTATAACAGCTAAAAAGCAAGGTATTCAAAGTAAGGTAAAAAATTATATTAGAAGTCAAATACAAGAAATAACATTATCAAATCTTCCAGAATCTGGAAGTACTGTGGGAACTTCTTTAAATGATAAATTAACATATAATAACACTTGTTATGGTTTAAGAGTTCAAGATCAGGATATTTCTTTAAATGTACCTGATGTTGTAAAGGTACTGGCAGTATATGAATCTATTAATGGATTGCGACCATCTTTAGATACTATATCATTCTCTGCAACAGCTGCTGTTGGAAATAATGCTATTATTGGGGAAAATATAATAGGAAAAACTTCAAATGCTATTGCTAGAGTGGTTACAAATTCTGGTACAACTCCATCTACAGATAGTACAAATAAATTAGGTATTGTTTATTTAAACGATAAGAAATTTGTTAATTATGAACAAGTAACATTTCAAGAATCAAATATTGTAACTAGAATTGATGGTATTAATACATCTGATAATGAAGCAAAATATCAGAATATAACAAAATCATATAATTTGGATAAGGGTCAAAAAGATCAATATTATGATTATTCCAGACTAGTTAGAAGAGAAAATTCTAACATTCCTTCAAAGAGATTATTAATAATTTATGATAAGTATGATGTTCCAGCAAGTGATACTGGAGATGTATTTACTGCTCTTAGTTATAGTAAAGATAGATATTCCAAAGATATTCCACTAATTGGAATATCCAATGTAAGAGCAACAGATACATTGGACTTTAGACCAAGAGTTTCGAATTTTGTCGGTGCAACTGCATCACCATTTGACTTTGATTCAAGAGTATTTTCTACAGAACCTAAGTTTTTGGTATCAGCTAATGAAAGCACTTTACTTGGATATGATTTTTATCTTGGAAGAATTGATAAATTATATTTAAGTGAATATGGAATTTTAGAGGTTATAAAAGGAGAACCTGCTAGAAATCCTGCACCCCCACAAATTGTTAATAATTCTATGGAATTGGGTACTCTTACTTTACCTCCATATCTTTATAATCCCAATCATATAGGAATTACATTAACAGATAATAGAAGATATACTATGAGAGATATTGGTATTTTAGAGGATAGAATCCAAAATTTAGAAACTGTAACTACTTTATCTTTACTTGAAGTTGGGACTGAAGCATTAACAATACAAGATGCACAGGGTAATACTAGATTTAAGAGTGGTTTCTTTGTAGATGATTTTAAAGATGTTAATTTAATTGATAGTGAGTTTTCAAAAATTGAACTTGATTCTGAAAACAATCAAATTAAACCAACAATCGCTAGAAATAGTATACAAAGTCAGTTAATGCCAGCATCATCTACAATTGATTCTGATTTAGATTTTGGTACTAATTTTACATTATTAGATTCTAATGTACAAAAAACAGGAGATGTAGTTACTTTAAAATATGAAGAAACTGATTATTTAGATCAACCTTTGGCTACTAGGGTTGAAAATATCAATCCTTTCCATGTTATTGCATATGCTGGAACTATTAGATTGACTCCAAGACAAGATAGTTGGGTAAGAACTATTAGAGTAGAACCAACAACAACTACTGTAACAAGAAGAGTTATAGATACTCAGGATTGGTCCCAAACTGGAAGATGGAGAACTACTGGACCTTGGGTTGGATGGTCACAGGATAGAAGGGACAACTTATGGGCAGCTCAAGAAAGAGGAGAACTTGGACCTAATAGTACTGGAACAACTGAAACAACTCAAGAGTCTATTGTTACTAGAGATGTAGTTCTTAGTTCTGGTGATGAGCAATGGATGAGATCTAGAAATACTAAATTTGTTACAGATGGAGTTAGACCTTTTACTAGACATTATCAATTCCTCGATGGGAATTCTGATGTTAGTTTTATACCAAAATTACTTGAAATAACACCAGATATAAGTGATTCTGGATTTGGGTTATATGGATCTGTTGGAACATTTAAAGTTGGTGAAACTGTAAAGGGATATGATGATGAGGGTAAATTACTCATTTCATTTAGAGTTGCACAGGCAAATCATAAATCTGGAGCATTTAATAATCCTGATAAGGTATATACTTTCAACCCCTATCTTAGAACGGAAACTTTAAGTTCAGAATATACCACATCATCTAAAATTTTAAATGTTGATACAAGATCATTAGCTTCAGAAAATCAAGGTTTATATAGTGGTTATCTTGAATTAGGAACAAGATTGGTTGGTCAAGAAAGTGGAGCACTCGCATACGTTAAAGATTTAAAATTAGTATCTGATGTGTATGGTAATATCTCAGGATCTTTCTTCTTAAAAGATCCATTTGCAGATCCAGCACCTACTGTTAGAATTTCTACAGGAGCAAAAACTTATGCACTCAATAGTAGTAGTAGTAATGAAAAAATACTTCCTGGAAGTAAATTAGGATCATCAGCTCAAGTAACATATAGATCTACTGGTAATTTTGTAGTTAGGCAAATGCAGACTCAGATTAATATGTTGGAAACAACTACTATTGTAACAATGCCTGTTGAGAGAGAAGATCCTTTAGCACAATCATTTACTGTTGCAGGTAATATACAAGCACCAGGAATGAGAGGTGTTCAAGACGATGAGCATGGAGTATTTTTAACTTCTGTAGATATATATTTTGCAAGAAAAGATACTGGTAATCAACCTGTTAGTGTTCAAATTAGAACAATGGAATTGGGTACTCCAACATTAAATGTTCTTGGATCTACAGTAACTTTATTACCTGAAGATATTACTATTTCTGAAAATGCAAATATTGCTACTAATGTTAAATTTCCAGAACCAATATTTTTACCACCAGGTCGTGAATATGCTGTAGTTCTTTTAGCACCTACAAGTGATCAATATGAAGTTTGGATAGCAAGAATGGGAGAAAAAACTGTCAATACACAGGCTCTTCCTGATGCATCATCTGTAGTTTATACTCAACAATGGGCAGTTGGTAGTCTATTTAAATCACAAAATGGATCTATATGGTCTCCAAGCCAATTGGAAGATATGAAATTTAAATTATATAAAGCAAAGTTTACATCTACAAGTGGAAGTGTTTTCTTTACCACACCAACATTAGATAGAAGTAATAATTATGAAACTAATTTAGGAAGTAATCCTATTATAACTTTACCAAAAAGTGGTAAAATTGGTATAACAACAATAGGTACAAGTGGTGATAGTAGTGCTAGTAGTGGAATTGGTACTCTTGTTACTGGAAGAACTATAGTTGGGGATGGTAATGATGGAACAAGTGCCGTAATTGTTGGTACAGGATCTTCTGCATATACTCTAACCAAAACATCTTCTGGTTCTGGATATAAAACTGGTCAAACCGAAGTTCAAACATTTGCAATTACAGGGCAAGGTGAGGGATTGTTACTTGATTTTAGTATCACTGGTACTAATCATGAAATCAATACCGTTAGTCTTGCTACAGGAACTGATGGAGGTCGTGGATATCAAATTGGTGATGTAGTTGGTATTGTAACTTCATCTGCAGGAGGACAAGGTATAGGAGCAGAAATAACTATTTCTAGTATTAATACTAGTGTTAATACATTATTCCTTTCAAATATTCAAGGTACTCCAACATCGTTTAAAAATACTGAAGGTATCAGATATAGAAAAACAAATGGTACTATTGAAAGTTTTGTAACTGCACCTACACCAGTATTCTCATCAGATTTGCAAGGTGGTGAAATTCCCAATGATGGTAGACATTTTATTGTTAGACAGTTTGATCATGGAATGCATTCTGCAAATAATAAAGTAAAAATTACTGATGTTCAATCTAATATCGAATCTTCTTTATTATCTGGTGATGTAACTCAAGAAGAAGTTACTAGTATAAGTGTTGCATCTACTGCACAATTTGATACCTTTGAGGGTATTCCTGTTGGAGTAGGAAGTACTGGTTATTTAAAAATTGAAGATGAAGTTATTGGATATCTTTCTATGACACCTAATGGATCTGGTGGTGGAACATTAGATACTCTTACCAGAGGTGTTGATGGAACGAGAGTTATACCTCATATTAATGGAAGTAATGTTTTAACTGTTAATAAATATGAACTTAATGGAGTATCCTTAAGAAGGATAAACACAGAACATCAACTTTCCAATTTTAATATAGGTCTTGATTCATATTATATTGCAATTGATGATACCAAACAAGGAAAGGATAGGTCAGTTGATGTTAATAATATTTCATCATTATCATTCAATCAAGTTGGATTTGGTGGTGGAGAATTAGCACATGCTTCAAGAAATATACAGTTTGATGCTTTAATTCCAAATTATAATATTACTACACCATCAACAGTAACTAAGTCTACAGCTAGTATAAGAACTGTTAGTGGAACTAGTATTGGTGGAAATGAAGTTTCCTTTGAAGATCAGGGTTATCAATCTGTGCAGATAAACACATTAAATGAATTATCTACTCCTAGACTTATTTGTTCTAAAGTTAATGAAGATACTTATTTAACTCAACTTGAAAGAAGTAAAGGATTTGTTACTGCTTTAAGATTTACTACCACAAATGAAAATGTATCACCAGTAGTTAATACTGAGGCTTCATTTACTGAATTTAGATCTAATAGATTAAATAAACCAGTTGATAATTATTCAAATTCTTCAGAAACAAAATCTTGGTGGGATGATCCACATTCTGCAATATATGTTTCTAATACAGTAACTTTAGATAAACCTGCAGATGGGTTAAAGGTTATAGTTTCTGCATATAGAGATGAGTCTGCAGATTTCAGAGTTCTTTATTCTTTAATAAGACCAGATTCTAGTGGAATTAGTCAAAACTATGAATTTTTCCCAGGATATGATAATATGAAAGATACATCTGGGGATGGTTTTGGTAATTTTGTTATAGATCCTGCTAAAAATAATGGATTACCTGATGCGGAAGTATCTGCAAGTAAGGAAAATGAATTTAAAGACTATCAATTTACTGTTGATGGATTGGATAATTTTACAGGTTATACTATTAAAATAGTAATGTCTGGATCAAATCAAGCAAAACCAGTAAAAATAAAAGATTTAAGATCAATAGCTACTAAATGATACAAGTTAAAGGATGTCCTAATTTATTTCGAGATGAAAAAACTGGTGCAATTATAAACACCAGTAATATAGATTATGATAATAGATTAAATAGTATTAAAAAGTCTCACGTCCAAAAAAATGAATTGGATAAAATGAGATCTGATATTAATGAATTGAAAGATTTGATGAAAGCATTATTAGAAAAGACCACTAGTTAAAACAAACCTAAATAAGAATATAGAGATTCTGTGAGAATGAATACATGGCTGCCATATATGTCAGTAATCTGGTAATCAATACGGGAAGTACATTTTCTCAAACTTTTACTTTGGAATCCAGTATGGATGATTCCGCATTCAATTTAACTGGATATACCCCTAGTGCCCAAATGAGAAAATGGGCTGGAAGTGCAACAGCAACAGATTTTACCTGTGAGGTACCATCCCCTTCTAGTCAAGGAAAAATTTTAATTAGTTTAACAGCTACTCAAACTGCTGCGTTAGATCCTGGTAGACATGTTTATGATATCAGAGTTAGTACTGCTGGTGGTAATATTGAAACTGTTGTTGAAGGATCGGTTCTTGTAAGAGAAGGAGTAACTAGGAGCTGATAATGCCAGATATTAAAGTCAGAGTTGGTCAACAAAGTGCAGTAAAGGTAGTTGCAAGTGCCTTTGGTGGATCACTGACTGCCGAAAATGCACAAAATGCGGTAAATGTTATTGGTGGTATAGCATCAGTAACTCAAATATACAACTCAGGTATTACCACTTTAGGTGGTAATTTGTTTGTTGCTGGAATATCCACTCTTGCAGCTAATGGTGGGATTACAACTACTGGCGGTGATTTTTATGTTGGTGGTGATTTATATGTAAAAGATGATATAACATTTGATGAACTTAATGCAAGGAATGCTAATTTTACAGGAATTACTACTGCTTCGACATTAATAGTTAATGGACAAACATCTTCTCAATATCTTAATGTTACAGGTGTATCTACATTTTCTGATAATATTGGTGTAGGTACTGCAGATCCAACTGCTCCTGTTCAATCATCCAATACATCTATTTTAGCAGTTGGTATTCTTACTGCTTATAAACTCTATAGTGGAGGTGGTGGTGTAATAATTGGTGATGATATTACCACAAGGAATTTTGAAGCTACTGGAATTTCAACCTTTAAAGGTTTAGTAGGTATTGCAAAAACTACACAATCTACTAGTACAAGTACTGGTGCTCTTGTAGTTACGGGTGGTGTTGGAATTGGATCTAATTTATATGTTGGTGGAAATATAAATGGAACTGGAAGTGCAGATTTTGCAACATTAAATATAACGGGAGTTAGTACATCACTAAGAGTTGAGACTCAGAATTTAAATGTTTCTGGTATTGCAACTCTTGGAGGTAGTTTAACTGAAATTACTGGTAGAGTAGTTGGAGTTGGTGTAAGTAATATACTTCCATTTCTATATTCTAGTTTTTCTGATCTACCATCTGCTAGTACATACCATGGTGCATTTGCACATGTTCATGAACGTGGAAAGGCATTTTTTGCACATTCTAATAATTGGTGGGAATTAGTTAATGTACAATTAGATGGAACTGTTGGAACAAGTACTGAAAGGTATAATATTGGACCCACAAATATATCATCATTGAATGTTTCTGGTATTTCTACATTTGGAAGCGATGTTTCGATTGGAGGAACATTAACTTATGAAGATGTAACTAATGTTGATTCTATAGGACTCATAACTGCTAGAACTGGAGTACGAATAACTACTGGTGGTTTGGTCATATCTGCAGGTGATGCAAATATACAAAGTCAATTAAATGTCACTGGAATATCTACTCTTTCATCTAGTGGTGGAATTACAACTACTGGTGGTGATCTTTATGTGGGAGGTGATCTATATATTTCTGATGATATAACATTTGATGAATTTAATGCTACAAATGGAAACATTACAGGAATTATGACGGCTGGTACTATGAATGTTACTGGTACATTAACTGCTGGACTTATCGATGGAGGCTCATTCTAATGGCAAAACCAAGTACTAAACAAGGATTAATAGATTATTGTAAAAGACAATTAGGTGCTCCTGTATTGGAAATAAACGTTGCTGATGATCAAATAGATGATTTAGTTGATGATGCCATTCAAGTGTTTAATGAGAGGCATTATGATGGTGTTGAAAGGATGTATTTGAAATACAAACTAACTCAAGATGATATTGATAGAGGAAAAGCTAATGGAACTACTGGTGTTGGTATAGTAACAACTACAGCAAATTCAACTAATGTTAGTGGATTAGGTACAATTACATCGAATTGGTATGAGACTTCTAATTTCTTACAAGTTCCAGAATCTGTAGTGGGTGTTGAAAAAATATTTAAATTTGATGCAAGTACAATTTCTGGTGGAATGTTTAGTATCAAATATCAATTATTCCTAAATGATTTGTATCAATTCAATTCAATAGAATTGCTTCAGTATGCTATGGTAAAAACATATCTTGAAGATATTGATTTCTTATTAACTACTGATAAACAAGTTAGATTTAATCAAAGACAAGATAGATTATATTTGGATCTTGATTGGGGAGCACAAAGTCTTGGAACTTGGATGGTTCTTGATTGTTATAGGGCATTAGATCCTGCATCATTCAATCAAGTTTATAATGATATTTTTGTTAAAAGATATTTGACTGCATTAATCAAAAGGCAATGGGGTCAAAATTTAATTAAGTTTAAGGGTGTTAAACTTCCTGGTGGAATTGAACTTAATGGTAGAGAAATTTATGAGGATGGTCAGCGTGAAATAGATTATCTTCGTGAAAGAATGATGATTGAATATGAAGTTCCTCCTTTAGATATGATCGGATAATAATTATGGCATTAAATCCTTTTTTCTTACAAGGTTCACCAAATGAGCAAAGGTTGGTTCAAGATTTGCTTAATGAACAATTAACAATTTATGGTGTAGAGGTAACTTATATACCTAGAAAAATTATCAATAAAGATAATATTTTTAGAGAAATTGAATCTTCAAAATTTGATGATAATTTTTCTATAGAAGCATATGTCAATACATATGAGGGATATGATGGTGCTGGAGATATAATGACTAAATTTGGTGTTAGTTTAAAGGATGAATTAACATTAACAATATCAAAAGAAAGATTTGAAGATTTTATTGCTTCTTATATGATATCAATGCCAGATGGTCAGATTGAAGTTGCTACTCGACCACAAGAAGGTGATTTAGTATATTTTCCTCTGGGTCAAAGATTATTTGAAATAAAATTTGTAGAACATGAAAAACCTTTTTATCAATTAGGTAAAAATTATGTTTATCAATTACAATGTGAATTATTTGAATATGAGGATGAAATTCTTGATACTAGTATTGCTGAGATAGATGAAACGTTAGAAGATCAAGGATTTATTACAAATTTAATTCTATATTCATCAGGAATTAGAGCAACTGCAGGAGTAACTACAACATCTTCATCAGGTTATATAAGAAATATATATCTTAATGAAGATGGATATGGATATACAGTTCCACCAAAAGTTGCAATTACAACTGCTCCGGCTGGAGGAGTTGATGCTACAGCAGTTGCAATAACTACTTCAGTTAATAATGTATATTCAGTTAAAGAGTTATTGATTATTAATCCTGGTGCTGGTTATACTGTAGTTCCAACCATCAATATAGTAAGTTCAGCAACAACTGCTGTTAATGGAACCACAACTTATCATGGTGTTGGAGCTGCAGCAACGGCAACATTAGTAGTTAGTGGTGGAGCTGGTATTAGTACTGTAGGATTTACTACTGTTGGTGCTGGATATAGTGGTGCTCCTACTGTTATGTTTGATAATCCACAATCACCTAATACATCAGGTGGGGGATTAGTTGCTAGTGGTAGAGCATTTATCAATTCTACTGGAATTGTTACTGGAGTATATTTTACCGATACTGGTTTTGGATACGACTCAAGTGCAGATATTATCTTTAGTGAACCAACTGCTATTACAGGTACTGGTACATATGAATTTAATGAGGTTGTTACTGGAGCTGCTTCTAGTACAACAGGAAGAGTTAAGAATTGGGATAAGGATACTAGGATACTTCAAGTTGGTAATGCTGATGGAGTATTTTATAGAGGAGAAAAAATTGTTGGATCTGAGTCAGGTGCAATATATACTATTGGATCTGTACCAGAAGGTGAGAATTTAGATAAATATGAACAGAACACCTTTATAGAGACTGAAGCAGACTCTATAATAGACTTTAGTGAATCAAATCCATTCGGACAAGTATAATGTTTGGAACATACTTTTATCACGAAATTATTAGAAAAACTATTGTATCGTTTGGTACAATATTTAATGGTATATCTATTCAACATAAAAATTCTTCTGGGGAAGAATTTAGTGAAATTAGAGTCCCATTATCTTATGGCCCTGCCCAGAAATTTCTTGCTAGGTTGGAACAACAACCAGATTTAAATAAACCAATTCAAATAACACTCCCTAGAATGTCATTTGAAATGAATAACGTTTCTTATGATGCCTCAAGAAAAGCTGGTGTTACTCAGACATTTAAAACATCTGATGGGACTAATATGAAAAAGGTGTTTATGCCTGTTCCATATAATATTGGGTTTGAGTTAAATATTTTCACAAAATTAAATGATGATGCATTACAGATTGTAGAGCAAATATTACCATATTTTCAACCTTCATTTAACCTTACTGTAGATTTAGTAAGTTCAATTGGAGAAAAAAGAGATATTCCTGTTGTGTTAGATAATATATCTTTTCAAGATGATTATGAAGGAGACTTTGCCACAAGAAGGGCTTTAATATATACTTTAAATTTTACCGCAAAAACTTACCTATTCGGTCCTATTGCTAAGTCTACCGACGGTCTTATCAAAAAAGTTCAAACAGATTTATATACTGATACTAATACACAAACTGCCAAACGTGAAATGAGGTATACTGCTACTCCTGATCCAATTAATGCTGAACCTGGAGATGATTTTGGATTTACTGAATCGTGGCAAGATTTTAGTGATGATAAAAATTGGAGCCCAACTAGAAAAGAGGATATTTAAATTATGTCTAGTTATGATCCTATTGACGAAGCACTTAATACTAGCAGTATTGAAGTATCGGATACTCCTGAGAATGGGTGTGTAAAAAGGAAAGATAAATTAAGAGATGTTAGTAAAGAAGTTCAACAAGATTATGATTATACTCGTTCTAATTTATATTCATTAATTGAAAAGGGGCAAGAGTCCCTTAATGGTATTATGGAACTTGCGGGTGAAAGTGCAAGTCCAAGAGCATATGAAGTTGCAGGACAGATTATTAAGTCTGTTGCTGATACAACTGATAAATTAATGGAACTTCAAAAGAAAGTTAAGGATATTGATGAAGATAATCATAAAACAACTAATAATGTTACTAATAATGCAGTATTTGTTGGATCCACATCAGAGTTATCAAAAATGTTAAAACAAGGTTTCACAAAGAATAAAGGATAATCATGCCTGTTGATAATGATGTGTATTTGGGTAATCCCAACCTTAAAAAGGCAAATACACAAATTGAATATACTGAAGAACAGATTATAGAATTTCTTAAATGTAAGGAAGACCCTGTTTATTTTGCAAA
>Ga0163179_10000434_pt1 | contig 30386 bp, 33 predicted proteins | sample AtlANTMetagenome_FD_109643 | JGI IMG/M metagenome (GOLD analysis project Ga0163179, IMG submission 109643) | Marine eukaryotic phytoplankton communities from the Atlantic Ocean - Atlantic ANT 2 Metagenome | ecosystem: Environmental > Aquatic > Marine > Oceanic | place: North Atlantic Ocean...
ATCTTTGGGGGCTCCTATGAGGACACCGCTAATGCAGAGGGGCGCGCATTACTGATGAGGCAATTGCTAGGCGCCGAGCAGAGTGTTAGCGGCAAGATGAAGCAAAACACAGATACCGAAGAAACCCTTGACGCAGACTTAATTGGTGATGTTATCGCACAATACGAAGGGCAGTGCGAAGAGATAATGAATGAGTTCAATAATAGAATGGCTCAAACATATACCGACTACGAAGTTGGTGATGATGGAGGCGATGGGGCGTATATTAGACCTTTTGCGGCATTTATTGCAAAGTGGCCGATTGATGAGTGGAAAAGATTACCGAGTAACGCAGAAGAAGTAGTGTGGGACTCAGTTGATTATATAAATGAAAGATTTGGAGATTTATTTGTTCCCTCGAAACACAGTACCCCTACACTTCGCAAGGTTCGCGAAGAAATACACTTAACTATCCAAGTTAATTTTGAGCATCCAGAAATTTATGGTGGCTCCTATATGGCTATGCCTGATGAATATCAAGAAGCGCTTGATAAAATCGATGTTATGATCGATGATAGAAGAGATACTTGGGAAGCAATTCTTACTGAACATTTTAAGAGAAACGGACAAATGGAGGGCGGTGATTATATTAATTTAGCCATGGAAATCGAAGATGGTGGGCTTACTTCTTATGAGTGGGATCTTGAGACTGACGGAGAATACTCCGAATCATATGAATCTACAGCGCGCTATACACATTACTATGACCCAGAAGACTTAGGATTGGGAATTGAAGTATTAAAACAGATTGTTGATTCTCGCGATTTTAGAATTGAGTTGAGAAAACAACTACTCGAAGCACCAAGAGAAGCAGAGAATACTCAATATTATCTGCAAATGACCGCTGAAACTCTGGAGCAAGGAGTACCAGGCGCCAGAGAGATTAATATGACTGTTTCCTTCTCGATAAATGCTGACGAGCCTGATATTATGGTTGGATTGTTTAGAGAGCTTGTAGAGGGCGAGATGGACGACGAAGACAACCTTAACGTGGTATTCAATAGGGTGTTGGCTCAGTTTGTAAATTCTCGCAAGCCTGCGTTTATGCAAACAAACGAAAACCTCGTAAAAACATGGAAAGGATTCTTAGGAGAAAAATGAGTAACAGATACATGCAAGATCCAGATTATCTATTTGCAGTTTTGACTGCAATGGTCAAAAAATATGGCGGTACAATATCCCTCACAAAAGAAGAATTAAATGCCGCAAAAAAAGGTGATTTAATAGGGATGTATTATGAACCAAAAACAGATTCCATAATATTTAAAGAAGTAGATACCGAAGACTTATTACAAGCATCAACAATTGTTAGAGACAATCAAGAGACTCAATTCGAAAATTAAATCTATCAGCACATGCTTAATTGATTTCAGTGGCATATTTACTCAATAAAGAGGTACCTTTAAAATGGCATTTAATACATCGTCCAAGCTGGTTGACGCCGGCGCAAATTTAACAATTTCTGGAGCTGATTCTTCAGTTACAACAAACACTAGCCTCACAGCTAATGCGGCAGCTGCTGGGGCTACAATCACTATATTTACCGGAAAACCATCAGCCGGTCAGCAAATTACTTTAATTTCAACTGATAACACTTCAAAAACCTATACAGCAGTTTCCGGAAATGCGAATGCTGCCTCCAATCAATTTAGTATTGATAATAACTTTGATGATGTTGCCAACTCTCTAGAAACGGCGATTGAACACGCTAGTGGTCACAATGGCAAAATTTTGGTTAGTCGCACCTCTAATGTTTTAAGTCTTACTCAATCAACAACAGGAACTGCTGGAAACACTACAATTACAAGCAATCTTGGTAATGTAGACGTTGATGCAAAATTTGTAGGTGGCTCAAACGGTGGACTAATAGCTGCAGAAGTGGTTATTAATACCAACACTCTAGTTGTCAACACATCAAACGCCTCTGGTAAAGTTGGAATTGGAACGACAACACCCGGCTCGCAGCCTGATGAAAAGAACGATCTGGTTATTGGAGATCACACAGGTAACCGTGGAATGACAATTGCTTCCGTAAACACCGGTGTCGGTACTATTAGATTTGCGCCCAACACTTCAGCGAATGATATAGAAGGCTGGATTGATTATTCCGGCAACACCAAAAATATGCGTTTTGGAACAAATGGACTCAACACTAGAATGACAATTGATAATTCCGGTAATGTTGGAATTGGGGAAACCACTCCATTGGGTCAATTACATGTTAAAACTGCAGACAGTGGTATTACTACTATCGACGGCAAAGCAGACGAGTTGGTAGTTGAGGGCAGTGGAAACGCAGGTATTTCTATATTAGGTGGCTCAATTCATGTTGTCGGTCTTTATTTCCCAGATTCTAGTGATCCAGATGAAGCTTACGTAAAATATGATCATGGCTCTAGAGGTATGGCAATCAGAACAGCCGGTACCGACGCTTTAACGATAGATTCTTCTCAAAACGTCACTATAGCTGGTTCTTTAACCGTAAATGGAACTGTGACATCCTTGCAGACTACAAATACACTTATAAAAGATAAGCTTATTGAACTAGGTAATGGCACAAGCGGCACGCCATCAGGTGATTCCGGACTTATCATTGAGCGTGGATCTAGCAATAATGCTGCTTTTGTTTGGGATGAAAGTATTGATAGCTTTGTTGCTGCGACAACCACTGCCACTGGAGCTAGCACCGGCGATCTCAGCTTGACTGATGCGAATTTAAAAGCGGCAGCAATTACTGCATCTGGTAGAATTATAAGCGATGACACAACTGAAGCTACTTCAACAACTGACGGCTCTATTCAAACTGATGGTGGTTTAAGCGTTGCCAAGAGCGCAGTTATTGGCGATGATCTAGATCTTCTTTCTGATTCAGCTATACTCTCGATTGGTGCAGACAAGGACGCCACTCTTACTCATGATGGAACAACAGGTCTGACTATTGCTGCATCTCCAATTTCTATTGATTCCACTGGTGCCTTAGATCTTAATTCTACGACCGGAGACATTAACTTCCAAGATGGTGGCACAAACCAACTATCTCTTGATTTAGACGGCACTGCCGGCGAAATTATCATGAAGCTTATGGTTGACAGTGATGATTTTGTATTCAAACAATACGATGGTACAGAAGTATTCCGAGTTGAGGACAACGGTGATTTTGACGTCGCCGGCGGACTGGGTTCAAGTGGAGTCACAATTTCGGCATCAGGTGCAATCTCTGCTGATGGCAGAATTATAACCGATGACGCAACCGACGCTACCTCAACCACTGATGGTTCTTTACAGACCGATGGTGGATTAAGTGTTGTAAAGGACGCTGTTATCGGTGACGATCTTAAATTATTGTCTGACTCTGCGATCCTTTCTTTTGGTGCTAGCTCCGATGTAGCCATAAGCCATGTTGCCAACACCGGATTATTACTTAACAGCACAAATGTAATACAGTTTAATGATGCAAGTCAAAACATTGGCGCACCTAATGCAACCACGTTAGATATAAATGCCACAGATGAAATTGAACTTAACGCAACGCTCATAGATGTCAATGGTAATTTAGATGTGTCCGGCACATACACCGGCGGTGGATTAATGACCACCGGTGGAAACATTGTAATTCCTGATGCTGGTAGTATCGGATCCGCTTCAGATACAAATGCGATTACAATTAGCTCTGGTGGGGTTGTTGCTGTAACTGCCACCACCGCAAATACATCTGCTAGTGATGGTGCGCTAACTGTAGCCGGCGGTGCCGGCATTGCAGCAGACTTAACTGTTGGCGATGATTTGCGATTAATTTCCGATAGTGCTGTCTTATCATTCGGAGCAGACTCTGACACAACTCTGACACACACAGACGGAACAGGATTGACTCTAAACAGTACAAACAAGCTTTGTTTTAATGACGCATCGCAATTTATCCAAGGTGCTAGCGCAACTGTAATGGAGATTGGGGCAACCGACGAAATTGGTTTAACTGCAACTCTTGTCGACATGGATGCAAACTTAGATTTAGACGGCACAGCAAACATATCAGGATTATTAACTATCCAAACAGGTATTGTCCCTGACGCCCAAGACGGCGCATATTTGGGAACATCTTCCCTTCAGTGGTCTGATTTATTTTTGGCTGATGGAGCCGTAATCTCCTTTGGAGATGATAATGAAATTACTTTAACTCATGTCGCTGATGATGGGCTTATTCTCAAGCACGTAGGAACTGGAGATGGAAAAGAGCCTAGCTTCTCCTTCCATGCTGGTGATAATGACATTGCCGCTGATGACGTTCTCGGATCAATATTCTTCAAAGCGCCCGATGAAGGCGCCGGAACAGACGCTATTCTGGTTGCTGCTGGTATTGAAGCTGTATCTGAGGGTGACTTCTCTTCAAGTAATAATGCTACCAAGCTTTCATTCAAAACTGGTGCCTCTGAGGCTGCGACAGAAAAGGTTACAATTTCATCTGAGGGTAACTTAAATCTTGTGGCGTCAAACACAGAATTAAGATTTTACGAGGGTAGCAACTATGTTGGGTTTGAAGCTCCCGCACTCTCCGGAGATCAAATTTGGGTTCTTCCTGCCGCGGATGGCTCCAATGGTCAACAGTTGACTACTGATGGAAGTGGAAATCTATCATGGGCAGCTGCAGGTTCAGGTGGTGGTAGCGCTACTGCCGCGGATGACATTGGAAACGGTGACGCAGCAGTTAACATTCTAACAACCAGCGGGAACATTACTTTAGACGCTCAAGCGAATGACGCTGACATTATTTTCAAAGTTGACGACGATGGCTCTGCAGTCACAGCCCTTACTCTTGATGGAAGCGATGAAGGTAACGCGGTATTTGTTAACGATTTAAAATTATCCTCTGACGCTGCAGTGATTCACTTTGGTGCCAACAATGAAGTTACATTAACTCACGTGCACGATGTTGGTTTAACCATAACGAATACAGTTAATGGCACAGACGATAGACCAGTAGTGTTGCAACTTAAATCTGAGGAAGATGCAGTTGTTGCAGATGACGTAATTGGATCTCTTGAATTTGCTGCCGGTGATTCCGATGGTACAGACGGTGCCACGGTCGCTGCAGGTATTCACGCAATTGCAGAGGGAACATTTAGTGCCAGCGCAAACGCAACTAAGCTAGTATTTACGACTGGTGTTTCCGAAACCGCTGCAGCCAGTGCTACGGCAAAAATGACACTAAGTTCCGCCGGGTTGCTTACCATTGCAGATGATCTTATGATCAAAGACGGTGGTACCATTGGTGTTGCTTCTACAAACGATGCAATGACAATTTCATCTGGCGGTATTGTAACGTTCAAAGATGACATAATTATTAAAGATGGCGGAACCATAGGCTCTGCATCTGATGTTGATGCGATTTCTATAGCATCGGATGGTAAGGTAACCTTTACGCAAGATATTATTCTTAAAGACGGTGTCAATATAGGATCTGCATCAGATACTAATGCAATTGGAATTTCTTCCGGTGGTGTTGTTAGCATTACTGCTACCACCGCTAGTACAGCCGCGAACGATGGTGCATTAACTGTCGCTGGTGGTGTTGGTATTGCGGCAGATCTGTCCGTTGGTGACGATATAAGATTGACTACCGACAGTGCTGTTATATCACTGGGTGCAGGTAATGACGCAACTTTGACGCACGATGGAACAACAGGTCTTACAATCGCTGCTAATCCTATTACACTTGATTCCGTAGCAGCACTTAATCTAGACGCTGGAAACGGCATTATCTCTCTGAAAGATTCTGGAACAGAGGTGTTAAGATTCACAGAAGGCAACTCTGGTGATATCACTGTGGAATCAAAAGTCTCAGACAAGGATATGATCTTCAAAGTCAATGACGGAGGATCAGCTACTGAGGTATTCCGTCTTGATGGCGATGTTTCTGCTTTGGTTGTAGCTAGCGGAAAAGAACTTCGTTTTGTGGACGCCAACGAAAAAATCGTCAGTGACGGTACCGATTTGACAATCGCCTCTGGTGCCAAAATTAATCTTAATGCAACAAGCGATATACATATTCCAAACGATGTAGGTATTGTTTTTGGTGGTGCCTCAGAGAAAATTGAAGGTGATGGAACCGATTTAACAATTTCTGCAAATAACTTAACTATAGACTGTGCTGCGGATCTTATTTTAGATGCCGGCGGGAATGACTTTAAGTTCAAAGCCGGCGGAACAGAAATACTGAACATTACCAACAGTTCAAGTGATGTTATCATTAAACCTATTGTTGATGCAAAAGATATTATCTTTCAACAAAGAGACGGTACGGAAGTTGCCAGAATTGAAGATAATGCGACATTTAATGTTGTAACTGGTAAATTAGCTATCAATGGTACTGCAATTACTTCCACTGCGGCTGAAATTAACCTAATAGATGGTGGAACATCAAGAGGCACAACTGCTGTCGCCGATGGTGATGGGTTCTTACACAACGATGCCGGCACTATGCGGATGACCAATGTTAGCAAGCTGGCTGACTTGTTCGCAGGCACCGGAATAGATGCTAGTAGTTCAGTTCTTAGTGTTGCTGCCGCACAAACAGGTATAACCTCTATTTTAGCTACCGATGTTAAAATCGGAGAAGACGATCAAACTAAGATTGATTTTGAAGATGCTGACAAAATAAACTTCTACGCCAACAACGCCAAGGAAATGGTGTTAGTTGAAAATGCGTTGACTCCCGGAACATCAGATGGAACAGCACTGGGTACTAGTTCTCTGATGTGGTCAGATATCTTCTTGGCTAGTGGCGCTGTTGCTAACTTTAATAACGGAGACATGACTTTAACTCACTCTTCGAACACTTTAACAGTTGCTGGCGGAACACTTGCAACAGCAGCGCTTACTGCTTCGACAATCACTGCTAGTGGCATAGTAAAAACAGATGATGCTACAGATGCGACTAGCACCACAGATGGCTCACTTCAAACTGACGGTGGTTTAAGTGTTGTAAAGGATGCTGTAATTGGTAACGATTTACATCTTTTAAGCGATTCTTCAGTAGTTCACTTTGGTACCAATTCTGAAATAACATTAACTCATGAACATAATGTCGGACTTATATTAACTCACACTGCCACTGCAGACAACACGCCAGTCAGATTAACTTTAAAATCTGAAGAAGATGCCATTATCGATGGCGAAATAATCGGAATTATTGACTTTAAGGGTGGTGATTCTGACGGTACTGACGCGGTTACGGTTTGTGCAGGTATTGAAGCCGTAGCAACAGATACCCATGCCGCTGATAATAATGCTGCTAAACTTTCATTCAAGACTGCCGCGTCTGAAGCAGCCACAGAAAAAATGGCTCTCGCAAGTGATGGTTCGTTATCGCTTGTAACGGATGGAAAGGGCTTGAAGTTTGGTGCAGATGGAGAAGTTACTTTAACTCACGTTCACAACACTGGGCTTTTGCTCTCCGACGATTCGGGTATTGGAACAACTCAGCTTCAATTTGGCGATAGCGGAACATTTATTCAACAATCTGCCGATGGAGTTCTAAACTTACAGTCTGATGGCTCAATACAGCTTAGTACAGATACGGTTCTGTTTACTTCTGCCAATACAACCGATCCACAGGTAACAATTAAAAATACTACCAATGATGACTCAGGACCCATGCTTGTTCTTGAAAAGGATCGTGGTTCTAATAATGGCGCAGATAACGACGTCGCCGGACAAATTCAATTTATTGCAACAGATGATGCATCACAGCAAGTTACATTTGGTGTAATATCTGTACTTGTCAAAGATGCAAGCAATGGCGCCGAAGGTGGTGAAATGGCGCTCGAAGTCGCTTCGCACAATGGTACACCAACAGTAGGTCTTAGAATTGTTGATGGCGATGCATCAGGCGAAGTCGATGTAACGCTGGGTGCGGGAACTCAATCTGTTACAAATACATCTGGTAAATTTGGTGTATATGACACTGCGCCCAAGACCGCTATAAACGTAATCAATGATTATCACACTGTCACGTTTGGGAATCAACTAGCAGATGGTGAAGGTGGCGGTCGAGTGCTTCGATATAGCCCCGGCGCCGATGATACGCTTACGGTTGGTCAGCTTTACTTCCTTCACACAGATGGTACATGGGACCAGACAGACGCAGATGCTGTAGCAACTGGTGCAACACAACTTCTCGGGATCGGTCTCGGAAACGCAAGAAGCGCCGGTTGTTTGATGGAAGGTTTCATTCGCATACCATCAACAGAAATTCTAAATGTTCCCGGATCCGGCGCTGTCGACGGTTTACCAGTATACGTAAGCACCACAGCAGGACACCTTGATTTCACTCAACCAAGTGGCACGGGCGATTTTGTGAGAATCGTAGGTCACGCAATTGATGATACCGGCGGTGACGTGCTTATTTACTTCAACCCATCCAATAACCATGTGGAGTTATAATCGATGGCTTATACAAAATTTAATGGAGTTGCATCAGCGGATATTGTAAAAATTGATGGTGTTGCAATTGCCGATGTTGCGAAATGTGACGGTGTTAGTAAACCTGCTTCTGGTGCAACTCGATGGGTAATCGCCGCCGCCGGCGGACATTGTATGCACGCGGCAGATTCCGATCGTACTTCGTGGACATCTTATGATAATACTACATCAACTGGTACACCTCAAAGATTTGATGCAGCATATGGAAAAGACAGTAATGGTAACGGCATATATGTATTTGCTAGTGCCGGATCAACAAGAGAGCTTCAAGTGTCGGGAACTGATGTTACCACTACTCACGATTGGACTGACATAAACCTAACCAATGATTCTCTCTGGCAAGTTATGTGGGGAGCACGCTCGGACGGTACCACAGCAGGAACTTGGATGGCGGTGGGCGAGCAAGATAATAAACAGATATATCGAAGCACAGATGGTGCTGCTAACTGGTCAGCAATTGATTTATCTGGTTTGACTGATCATAGCGGTGGTAGTAGTAACGACCTTAAAGGTATTGCTAGCAACGGATTAGGAAAGTGGATGTTCTGTCAAGGAGACAGAGTTTATGTGAGCACAAACGACGGCGCATCGTTTTCAGTAAGTGTACCGAGTTGGAGTAACAATGAAGATCCCGGGACTATACAGGGAATTACATATACCAACAGTAGCTGGGTTATTTGTTATAGCCGCGGCAGTGAGCCGCGGTTTAGATCTTGTGCAGACTCGGATACTAGCGACTGGAGCGATGAATTGAGCGCTGGAGATGCAGGTGATAATTGGACTGGTACGATTGCTCACCCATCTAGTCAAGAAAAGCGCGTTATAATGGCGTCGGCTAATGGGCGAGTTGCAGCAGTATCGGAATTAGATGATCGTATTGTTTATTTTGATGTAAATGGAAAAACAATGAGCAATGTCGCACAAGCAGACCTGTCAATGAGTGGGGATACTGTCTACGGTATGTGTACCGACGGAAATACATGGATGTTAGCATGCAAAGACGGCGATGTTTGGGAAAGCACAGATGGTGCAGTAAACTGGAGCCAAACCGTCAATGGGTTCGCACAGGCAAATAACACAGCCCATCACTTGATGGGTGTCACTTGCGATGTGTTTTTGCCTTTGTAATTTAAGGACTAATTAAAATAATGAGCACACCAAGAGATTTAATGAAAAGCACATGGATGCGCTATAAAGAATTGATTCTTCTCAAAGGACAATTGGAAGATTATGTCTTGTTTGCAATGACTAAAATTATTTCACTTGCAATTGGAGTTGGAATAGGTTATTATTATTTATGAAGGTTTTAATTGAAAATTGGCGAAAGTATATAACAGAAGATTACGAACCAGTTACAACTCTTCGTATATTTGACTTTGATGAAACAATAGCCCATACGAGATCAGAAACACGTGTTAAGGCGCCCGATGGTTCAACTGCAACACTGGGTAACCAAAAAGAATTTGAAGAGTATATGAAGCTAGCTGCAGCTAAAGAAGACATAGAAACTTTTGATCCTGTAAGAGACTTGCAAGAACTTGGTTATGAAATTGATTTAAGTGACTTTTCAATAGTCAAAGATCCGGATGAAATTACCGTTGTTACTGATATTATGAAAAATTTTACCTCTGATTCAAGAACATACGTTCTGACAGCAAGGCGCGGCGACTCACTTGGTCCAATTATGGATTACTTAGATCAGATTGGAGTTGATTCATCTCAAATTAGACCAATTGCAACTCAAGGAGAGTCTAAGGGTGATGTTATGATTGCCATGATGAAAAACAAAATCATGAATGATGGTAAATCTAACATCAACCGTATTGAATATTACGAAGATTCTCAAAAGAATATCGACGATGTCTTACAAAAAATATGCGATAATCCAGAAATTAACGACATCAAACCAGACAATTTTGAATTAATAGTGTACAAAGTTATCAATAATGATGATCGGTATAATTTACAAAAGATTGAATGCTAATTATAAAACTAGTTATGAACAGCAGAGGGCAATCTTATGGCACCAAACGAAAATGGATGGAACGAATACTCTAGATTAGTTTTAGAGCAACTTGAATCTTTGTCATTGGGTATTGAAGGTGTACGCAACGATATGCAAGAAATGAGACAAGAGCTTGCAATTATGAAAGCAAAAGAAGACAAAGTAACAGAATTAAGAATTTGGAAAGAAAAAATTGATGATGTAACTTCTCCAACTCAGCTTAAAAATTTAGTAGATGAAATACAGAATCTTAGAGAATTTAAAACAAAATCAGTTACAATTTTTATGGTTGTTCAAACTATGGTTGGTGGCATTTTAGCTTGGAGCACTCTTTTTTAATTGACAAATATACCAAATATGTTATATAATATGAATGTACAAGTTCAAAACAGGAGATTTGGTAGCTAAAAAACATCCTTCTAATAATATTGTGTTAAAAACCGGCATTATCATATCCGATTCAGATACAAATATTGTTATAAAATGGCTCTCATATAACAAAGATTTTTTTATGGAAAAAACACATGATATATTCCATGAATTAAACAAATATTATCTTTTATCAGTTCAATCTATTGATAGAAATAACGAACATGCCTTTTTATACTTATTGAATCCTAGTTAATGTATGGGCGAAGACGACAATTATGATGAACTTGCGGCACGAATAAAGCTTGCAGTCAAACAATTGAACGGAACCTTAGACCATGAAGGTGTTGATAAGGATTCTGAATTAATTCCAGAAATAGCAATCAAGGGCACTGGGTATATTTTTTGTTTTAGCCCGGGAAAGAAAAGATTTGTTAAAATTTCTAGAGGAATAAAAGGATACATTATTAATGCGGTTGAGAATACTCTAGACAAATATCTAGTTTATACGTGGGATGGCTACCTTGTTGAAATTTATGAAAATGAGCTTATATTTACAGGATTTGATTGATGCTATTCACATTTAATTTTTTTTGGAAATGCTTATTGTCACTTATTGGTACGTGGTTTTTCTATTTGTTTGCTGGATATGAGTTAACAGTTGTCACAATGCTGGCTATTATAGCGATCGCCAATACAAAAGATATTAATTTTTTAATTTAAATTAACTAATTAATGCGTGTTGACAAAAAAGAAAAAGTATTTCAAACCCGATAGCCGCGGTGTGTCTACAGCAAAATTATCATTTTTGATAAGATGGCTTGATGATGCTACTGTAAAAAACGATGGTCCGTTCTTTAATAAGAAAGAAGCAGAAGAAACTCTTCACTCCTACTTAAAGCGCGGTGTTTGCAGTTGGATTGTTAAATATAATGATTAAAAAAGACAATTTTGGTGAAATAAGTTCTAAAGATTTTGAAGTTGGTGACATGGTTGAATGGACAACTTGGAACAACGAAAATAATATATGGTGCTCAAATTATGGTATCATAATTAAAATTGAAAATCAAATAAAATCAAATCGCTTAGTATCTATCTCCACTGTAAAGCCGATTAATGAAGTATATTCAGAAATCGAATTATTCACTATAAGTTTAAGAGCTATCTCAAGTGAATTGTTGCAAAATAAAATACAAGACCGGTCTTAATGTTTTATAATATTAAGAACTATTTACTATTTTAGAGCCTATCGCAAAATGAAAGATATAATTTCGCAAATGATTAAAAAATTTATGCCCTTTGCTAAACAAAGAATGGGTTTTTCTGATCCCCCCAGATTATTTCTCAGAACAGATTCTGAAAATGCTAGCAACCCATTAGGCAAAACGGCATATTACGATCCATCACAAAAGTCAATAACCGTGTATACTACAGGACGACATCCAAAAGACGTTATGCGTTCTCTATCACATGAGTTAGTACACCATGCACAGAATTGTCGTGGTGATTTTGACAACGTAGGGGAAATGGGAGAAGGATACGCTCAAAATGATGAACATTTACGCGAAATGGAGCGTGAAGCTTACGAAACAGGAAATATGTGCTTCCGAGATTGGGAGGACAGCATAAAACAGACTATTTATTTCGAACATCTACAAAAAGGAGAAAACAAGATGTCTATTAAAGATTGGAAAAACAAAGAATTAACCACGATTTTGTCGGAAGCGTGGGGATTTAAATTTAATACTCTCGAAGAGTTTAATGAATTTAACGAAAACGGCGAACTTCAAGCAGAAGGTGAGGAAGAACTCGATGAATTAGCAGGCGCTAGACAGTCGCGCGAACGACGCAAGCCTCACCAAAGCGCAAAATATGCAGATGAAAAAGATGATGACTCAACTGAAAAAAATGCACCTGCACCGCCAAGAGTGGCAAATAAGGGTAAAAAGAATGTGGCTGAAGCTGAGGAGCTTGACGAGGACGAGTCTGGAGAAACAATTGACGAATCTGAAGTTGAAGAAGTAAACGAGGAGCAAGAAATGTTTGCCCCGAACCACTACTGTGTACATCACGGTGGAGTTTCTAGAAACGGTTCATATGAAATGGCAGAAGCCATTGGTCACAACTTTAACGAAGAAGCCGGCAAGGTTACTCACTATGATATGAAGTTTGAAGATGGATCCATCATGGAAGGCGTTCCTTTCGAAGATATTCAGGTTACTAATGCATCCTTAGCGGAAGGTCACGGTCACCCAATGAAGCGCGACGACGACGAAGAAGATCTTGATGAGAGTGAAGATTTGAAAGAAGCAATCGTAAAGCTTCTTAAAAGACACCTTAAGGGGTAAAACCATGACCGGTAAGTACAAAAATTGAGCTTAAAAAGTCAAGAAATCGTTTTATTAAAAAACTACTATTATTGCAAAGCAAAGAGGAAAACGCAATGTCTTTAAATTCAGACTGGAGAGATTTTCTTAACGAAAGTCTAGATGAAAAAAACATCTTTACCTATATTCAGGGTCTCCAAGAAATAATTTCCAATCTTAAACCTAGAACTATGACTGAGAAAAGAAGACTTCAGCTGGCTAAGACACACTTGCGAGAAGTTAAGAGATTTGCACGTAGAATGGAAAACGAAGCTATTGTGCTTAAAGAAAAGCTTAATATTTTGGAAGAGTCGAAAGGAGATGAATAATGGGCGGTGTCGCAGGGCACATGGCCCATTTATCAGAAGATACTGATTTAACGTTTAATGAAATTGTATCCATTCTCTCCAAAGTAGCTAATGCTGATATAAAAAATGCCACAGAAAAGGTCGATGGTCAAAACTTGTTTTTGACCGTTGATGCTTCTGGTGAAGTGAAAACCGCTCGAAATAGTGGTGATGTCAAAAAAGGTGGAATGACAACTGATGAATATATCAGTAAATGGAGAGGTCATCCAGCAGAAAATGCCTTTACAAACGGTTTTAAGGCGGTCTCAGCATCTTTACGTAAGCTGAGCCCTGAAGACATAGAAGCAATCTTTGCAAACGGTCAGAGGTACGTTAACATGGAAATAATGTATCCTAAAAATCCTAATATTATTTTATATTCTGCGCCAAATGTTGTATTACACGGCTTACAGTACTTTGGGGAAGAAGAAGAAACTGCTGAAATGAGAATATTGACAAAACAAAAATTCTCAAAGCTTGCTAGTTTGATCGACGGAGCAGTCGAAGAGGTAGGCAGCGAACAGTGGAGTGTGAATGGTCCAAAAATCGTTGCATTAAAGAAACTAGCCGATGGCTCTGCATTGGAAGATGTAACCTCTAAGGTTGAATCATTTGCCAGCCCTGTTGGTATGGATGCCACAGTTGGTGATTATGTTGAGCAGGTAGTTAGAAAATATGCTGATCAAGTCGATATGCCGGCTGATGTTGCAGACAAGCTTGTTGCTTTAATGCTTGATCCTGATGAGGCTAAATCTCAAGGGATTACTGTGGTTAGTTTAAAGAAAGGTTTGCCAAAAGAATTACAGTCTGTTGTTTCGAAACTTGGCGCTAAAACTAACTCTAGAAAATATATAGCTTCCGTTTTACAACCACTCGAAATAGCAATCAGTGATTTTGCTATCGAAGTACTTCGCGGAGTAAAAAGTTACTTTGTCAGCGACAACGATCAAGAAGTCCAACGCATGCGCGCAGAACTCGAACAGTCAATAGCTTATCTCAAAGCCCTACAGTCATCTGGCGATGTAAAAATGGGTGAGCTTATCGACAAACAACTTTCGAAGCTTGGTAAGATTGAAAATCTTGCATCTTCTATGGAAGGTATTGTATTTGAGTATCCGCCGGGCTCAGATAAAATTTATAAATTAACTGGCGCTTTTGCTATGGCAAACCAGATTATTGGTCGCGCTAGACGTTCAGGCATGACAGAAGATGAAGAACTAGAATTAGAAGTTATTGAAGATGAATCAGACGATCCAGTAGTAGATGCTGATTATCCTAAAACCGTAGCTGTTGTTCCGGGAGCTTTTAAACCACCTCACAAGGGACATCTTGATATGGTGCGAAAATATGCTGACGTTGCAGACGAAGTTGTGGTATTAATTTCTCGACCAACAAAAAGTGGCAGAAGACTTCCAAATGGTCGAGAAATTACCGCGGAGGATTCTCTTAAAATTTGGAATGCCTTAGCTGGTGATTTATCAAATGTAAGAATTGAAATATCCACACATGCATCACCTATTAATGCAGCGTATGAATACGTTGGCGATGAAGGACCACTTAACGTTGGTGATAAGGTAATGCTTGGCTGCAGCACAAAGGGTGGAGACTGCAAAAGATGGACTGGCGCATCTAAATATATTAAGCAGGGTGTTGATTTAGCTCCAATCACGGGTGTTGAACCCACCATACGCGCAAGTGGGGCGCCGTATAGCGCAACAGATTTTCGCAATGCTCTCGGAAATACTGCTGCAGACGTAGCAGCTAATCGTGCTGAGATAGCTGATTTTGTTGGCGAAGAAAACGTTGATGAAATTCTTAATATACTTGGGTTGTCGGTTACTGTTGATGAAATGTCAGCAATGGCAGGGGGAGCGGTAGCGGGATATTCAGCCCCTTTGGCATCTGGGTCGGGTAAGCCGACCCAAAAAAGCAAGAAAAACAAAAAACAAAAGCAATATATAGATTTAGGTTTACTTGCCGAGGTTATGGAACTAATTATAGAGAGAGGCGCCAATGATGAATCCAAATGAAGAAAAAACTCTTAGAGAGAATATAAGACGTGTTATCCGTCATGTCAAGAATAAAAAGTTGAATGAAGAAAACGAACTTCGTGACATTATCAGGAAGTTTGCAGATTTCGAACTTAACCAACTAAACGAAACTGAAACACCAGATGTTGACCCTGCTCCGAACAAGTCGACAGGAATAAATGTCTTAGAACAACTCCTTAAAAAGATTGTACCAGTTTTGGAAGACGATTACAAGTCTTTAACAACAAATTCTGATCAAAGACAATCTTTTAGATCACATATCTTAAATGCTGTGGTTAACACGCTGACACCTACAAAGATTAACAATCAAGCCGGCGAAGAATCAGATTTAGACGAAGAAATTGAAATCAATATTGGAGACGATACTGAAGACGATAAATTTATTGATATCCGCACAGATGCTGAAAGAGCGGCAGAAGAGGAAGAAGAGGCTGATCCGCGTGATGAATTCGGCGTTGGTGTTGATGGCGACGAAACCGGTAGAAATGTAGCATTTCAGTGTTTTAAGAAAATCGAAACAAATATTATTGACTCATATGAGCTTTTAAGTGCGCCAGAAGATCAAGAATTGTTTTACGATTATTTGATTGCTAATTTAAAATTGTATTTTGATAAATTTGAAGAAGAAATTGCATCCAATTTAGAAGAGCCTACAAATCAGGCTTATGATATGGCAAAATCAGAACAAGAGCCTGCTGCCGCGGGTGCCGATGACTTGGAACTTGAACTGTAGCTCTATTAAACTAAAAAGGAGTTATTATATAACATGAGCGGTAAACTAAAAAAGAAATTAGGAGAAGCGTTTGGATATATAGCGCCACAAACGTTGACCTACAGTCATTATGAGGTTTGGACTGTAGATCCTGACCTACTCGCCGCCTATCCGGATGATGGGGGCGATCCATCGATATACGGTTCAGAACATCCTGTATCATATTATCGATATCCATATAATATGGAAGCCTTAATATCTACTGCTTTTCTCGAATCGGACGCCTCAGACCTGACCGGTTACAGTTCCAGCTTGATGAATTTTCAAAAAGGAATACGAATAGTTCAAGGCACAGAGGATATAAAAACAGGATTAAATGCAACTGCAGCAGAGGGGGCGTTTGATAACGCGAGAGAAGTTCGAAATGGTACCTATACAGTTTCAGAATATGTTAACAAGCTGGTTGAAGAGCAACAAGAAGTATCGAACGAACTTGCCACAGTAATAGCCTCATATATCGATACTGTTGTAACGAAAACCATCCGCGAATATATTCGACGTCAGGTGGACTTCCTCGAAACGGCAGACGAGGGGCTTGAGTTCCAAATCGAAAATATCGAAGAAGACATCGAAGAGCTTGAAGAAGAAATCGATGATCTTACTTAGTGTATATATAAATTGTTACAAAAAAGTTGCTTGACAAGACTCTGTAATATTGTTATACTTTAATTGTGTTCTGTTTTGAATGCCTGTGATAGTAATATGAAAAACAAAAATATCACTACTAGCAATAAAAGTATCATAAAAAAACTAAAAGATCAAAATAAAATTAATGATAGTCTACTAACATGTGTTGGTTCTTTATCTTTAGAAGAATTAATTGGATTAAAGTTTGAATTATCTGCAGAACATATAAATAATAGACTTTATGGTTTTGATATTTGGAGAAAAACTAGTTATATAGTGAAAGATGCAATACTTAAATTTGCGATTTCAACAACAAAGTCTAAAAAGGATGCAGCAAGATTCTTAGGTCTAACCCCACAGGAATTTCATAGAGTCTGCAAACAATATGACGTAAATGACTATTTTTGATTAGAGGTGAAAGTGAAAAAAATATTTAGTTTATTATTCTTAATGGGTTGCGCTGCAGAGTTAAAAACAGAAAAAGGCGACAACGTAAGTGCAGAGGCAGAAATTGAAGAGCCTCCCGAGTTTGGAGTAAACGAAAGAGATGATTGCGATCAAGCTGCAATTGGTTCAAGCGTTTGTGATTTGGTCCTTTTGGATCAGAATGAAGAAGTATGGCGACTATATGATTATGCAGGAAAAATAATTGTAATTGACATATCCACAGTTTGGTGCTATCCTTGTCAAGTAGCTGGACATCATGCTCAGCCAATCCAAGATGATTATGGTGATGATGTGGTTTTTGCAACTATACTAGTAGAAGGTCTGACCGGGGAACCAACAACCCAAGAAGATGTAGAGGAATGGGTTACAGAACATGGAGTAACCACAGCACCTGTGTTACAAGGAAGCAGAGAATATGTGGTTGACACTGCAGGAATTACAGGTTATCTTGTAGGTGGATTCCCGACATATGTTTATATCGATCAAGATTTAAAAATACACACAGGACATGTTGGCTTTAATGAGCAGTATGTCCGACTTACATTGGATGGATTATTATAATGTGGAAGATATATAAATGGAATGGTCACTATATTATGGGTGATCTTATTAGTAAACACTCTAGCGAGGACGCTGCGCTTAAAAAAGCAGCAAAAGAGATAGATTTTACCTTCGCTGAGAAGGTCAAACGAGGTAAAGAAACTTTAATTTGGCTTGATGGCGCAGATCACACTCCGGTAGGAGTTATAGTGAAAAGGACTCGGGGGTGATATAGGTTTCGACGTGGTATAGAAAAAACTGAGTGCAAGCAGGTTAGATACGACCTTAACAGTTCAAACAACTTAGTTGCAAACAACAACTTACACTTCGAACAGCGCTTAGCCGCTTAATAGACGGGGCTTCTTAGAGCCTTGATACCCAATCTATGATAACAGGTAGAATTCCTGCGAAAATAAAAAATCACAATGGATCCCTAGTTTGAAGAAAACAGGTGGAGCGCGACAGGGTAGTAAGCGCGGTTGAGTAAACTACCTATCTTTTCTGTTTTGTGATAGTAAAACAGATAAGCTTGTGAATGACTTTGTTTTGGAAATATTGCGGACGCGGGTTCGAATCCCGCCACCTCCACCATAAACAACTTAAAATACAAGGACAAATAATGAGTAGAAAACAAAGAAGAGAAAGTAAAAAAAAGCAAGCTCAAAACGAACAGTATAAGGCGTCAATAGTAGATTGCAGCCAAACGTTCGTGTTACAAATGGATATCCCAAGAAGAGTGCTCATAGACTTACAAGCATATTCTCGCGATCTAATTAGCGATACAGAGTCGACTGATTTTAAAAATCAACTAGTCGGTGAGGTAGAGAATGGTGATGAATTAGCAGTAGATGAAAATGATCCAAAAATTATTGAAATAGCAGAAAAGGTGAAAACTTTGGCTGTTAGCTACATTCATGAATATCAAAAAAGAGTTCCAGCTTTTAATATAAATTTTACCGCCGGCGGACTCGACGTTGCAAATGACTCAATATGGCTAAATCGCTTCAAAAAAGGTGATTACAACCCTTTTCATGATCATACCACATCTAGTAGAATTGGACTTTCGTGGTTTTTATATATTAAAGTTCCAGAAGACATGAATAATCACAACTCTGCTAATGCATTAGGATCTCAAAAGTGGCACAATGGTTGCACATCACTACATTATGGTTATAGTTATCATGATCCTGTATCTTGTATGGAATCACTGGTGATACCGCCAAAAATGACACTGAATCCAGTCGAGGGTCAATTGTATATGTTCCCGAAATGGCTAAAGCATCAAGTTTATCCGCATTCGTGTGATGGTGAAAGAATCTCGATGGCTGGAAATGTTAGCGTACATTGGAAACCTTGCAAAATGGAATACAAATAAAATGTTTAAATGGTTTAAAAAAAGAAAAATAAAAGAGGCAACACCAAATTTTGATTTTGAAGATACCATGGAAGAAACTTTATGGGAAATAAAAGAAGAGTACGATCTCGCAACCGAAGAAATAGAAATGACAGTGTTTCAAAAGCGTAACTATATAAATTATATGAACGAATGCTTAAAAATTAAAAAATGAACATATGGATCGCACTATATAAGGGAAAAGGAAATGTCATAAATTCCATAGTGCGCCGGTGGACTAAAAGTCAATACAGTCACGCCGAATTAATACTTGATGACAAAAAAACGTGGATTGGAATTAGTCCATTTATAAAATCACAAGTTACAGATAGAAAAGATGTTGAATATAATCCGGATAATTGGGACTTTTATAAAATACCGGTAACAGATGAGCAGTATCAATCAATATTAGAATTTTATGATATTACCACAGGCGCCACCTACGATTGGTTAGGGATGTTGCTATCGCAATTTCTATCATTCAGTATTAAACAAAAAAATAAATGGTACTGCAGCGAGTGGATTTTATATGCATTAAGAATATCGTGCATTGTAGATTGGAAAGTAATTCGAATTTTTGATCAATCAGACTTGTCACCTTCAAAATTACATGATATACTGTTATTATGTAATTTCAAGAAAACTAATTTGGAGTAATGATGACTGAAGAAGATGAAAGAGTTTCCACAGTAATGGTATCTGGTGGATTTGATCCGGTGCACGCTGGGCATATCAGAATGATTAGACATGCCGCCGAATACGGTGATGTAATAGTAATCGCTAATTCTGATTCATGGCTTTGGCGCAAAAAAGGCTTTGTTTTTATGGAGTGGGAACGACGCGTAGAAATACTAAACGCTATCAAGGGAGTAGTACTCGTTGATTCGGTAGATGATTCAGATGGTACCGTGTGCGATGCAATACGTCGTCATAAGCCCACCTATTTTGCCAATGGAGGCGATCGTGGTCGGACCAACACCCCAGAGCAATCAGTCTGCGAATCTCTCGGTGTAGAGCTGTTGTGGTCGATTGGTGGCGATGAAAAAATAGATAGTTCTTCTGATCTTGCAAAAAAAGCAAAGAATTTTAAACTACCACCCAATAGGAATCCACCACAAAGTTCAGATAGGTAATGTTGTGGCATATATATTGTGATGGTCAGTGCAAAAACATTAAAACTCGACATGTCGTTTCGACCTATTGAGGTTATAGATGCAATAGAGGCTTTAGTTTTGTGTCTTGTTGGAAAAGCACAGGCGGTTGAAACACATATGTTAGAAATTAACTCAGTTAACGATAGTTTTAAATTACCATCAGTTATAGCACTTAAAAGAATCGTCAAATTTCATTTTAAAACAATGGCTTGTAAAAGACATAACATAATATGGCGAGATCAAAATCAATGTCAATATTGCGGAAATAAATTTTGTATTGAAAACTTGACTATTGATCACATTATACCAAGAAGTAAGGGTGGTAAAAATACTTGGAAAAATTTAGTTGCAGCTTGCAAGAGATGTAATCAAAAAAAAGGCGATAAAACACCTGAACAAGCAAATATGGTTTTGATTCGCGCACCGTATAAGCCAAAAACAAACATTTTAAGAAACATCAACAAAAATCAAATCATTCCAATTTGGAAAGATTATCTATGGGAGAATTATGATTAAAATTAATGAAAACACGACATGCTTTCTATCAGAAGTGGGTCATAAAAACTTTTACTATCCAACAAGTAACAAGGCAGTTTTAAAAAAGAATTGCTCATATGAAATATTGCCTTGGATTTGTTCTAAGCCGCTAACAGCACTAAAAATAAAAATCAACTGTTTGCTACCTTTATCACTTGACAATAAAGATATAGGTGATATAATGTTAAATGAAGATCCGGAAAAATCAATTGTTGTTTGGATCGACAAAAACACTGTCCCTTAGCTCAGTTGGTAGAGCAAATGACTGTTAATCATTGGGTCCGCGGTTCAAGCCCGCGAGGGACAGCCATCTTAACCAAGGAGAAAACATGTCTGTTGTAAAAAGACTAAAATCACTAAACTTACCAAAGGATGCAATGGTAACTCTCACTTTTGAGGAGGGTACTGACGTATTCGTTCACAATGAAACTGAAATCGACGATGCAATGAGTCAAACTAGCGTTATTAATGAATTTGCCTCGCTAATTTCTAATACAAAGCTAGATGCTCGTAACCGCTGGAGTGGCAATGTTATTGAACATCTTAGGGCTCAAGATTTTCTTGATGATTATGAAAGAGGTTCATTCGGTTTCGAAGACTATCTTGCAGAAACATTGTCAGAAAATTTCTATGATACTGAACTTATCGAATACTCTACTGAAAAATATGATCACAAGCGAGGATTTACCACTTTGACTGCACAAGTCGATGTTCCGGTATCAAATTTCGTAGAAATTAATCCTTTTATTGCCGGTTGGCAGGTTTCTGTTGAAACGGATAACGGTACTTTAACATTTGATGCATAGTCAATCTACTTATTGTAGGAGGATTATAATATGGGAAACTGTGATCAATGTGGATGTTCGTGTCCTTGTGAATGCGAATGTTGCTGTAAATAAAAGCGCTGTTCTGCTCGCTTTATAAGCAGGACGTGGCTGCCGATCGTCACGTAGGCAGAGGTTGACGACTTACCTAGTCCATGGCAAGAAAGTCGTACATTGGGGTGAAGCGCCACAGGTAGGTGCACCGGACTGTTACTCCGGATGTTGTTGGTTCGAGTCCAACCGCCCCAGCCAATTTTTTATTTTTGTTATAATTACTTATGTGGAAGTTGTAGCAGAAATGACAGTTTTAGCGTTGTCTATGTTTTTAGCTGCATTTTTCTGTTTCCGAGTTATATTACTTCCAGAAGCCACAACAGTCACAATAGATAAAATTTATGAAGTCGAAGAGGCGATATACCAAGAACGATAGAGTTTTGGTTAAATCGTTTGCTGGTCCCGATGTATGTGTTGTCTTGAAGAAGAGATATATAGTTCGTCAATCCGAAAGCAAATTAGGAGTTGATGGCTGGGAAGCGCAAATAGTTAATCAAAAAGAAGTTGAAAAACTGCGCAAACGCGGCGTTCCGTACAAAAAAGGTGAAAAACCAAACGTTTGGGTTTTTGATTGGGAAATAATCAAAAAGTGTTGACACCAACCTCCACAACAGTTATAATATATATGTTCAAGTAGGAGGGTAACATGAACTATCTAGGCTACGCCTGTATCAATCAAGGCTTTTCAACGCTGCCAAAGTCGCAGCGAATCACAACTAACCGTACAATGATTAAACGTACATTCCACGATCGTGGTATTGAGTATGCTTCCGAGCTTGCTCTACAAAATCTGCGCGATTTGCATACTATTCTTGAGTGGAACCTTGAGAATAATATTTACTTTTATCGGCTTTCTTCCAACATTATTCCATGGGCGTCCGAGTATGACCTCGTAGACATGCCTAATTTTGGCGCTATACACGCCGCGGCACTCAAGGCGGGTAACTTTGCCCGCAAACATGGAATGCGGCTCACAGCTCACCCAGGACCGTTTAACAAGTTGGCATCACCAAAAGAGCGCGTATATCAACTTACCAAGACTGATTTGTCAGTTCACGGTGATTTATTTGATCTTATCGGATTACCGCGCACTCCGTATGCCAAACTTAATATTCATGTTGGCGCAGCTTACGGTGACAAGCCATTTGCTCTTGATAACTTTTGCCGCAACTTTGAACGGCTACCAGAAAATGTCCGGTCTCGTTTGACAGTCGAGAACGACGATAAAACATCACTATACTCTACTCTTGAGTTGTATGAAGGTGTGTACAGACGAATTGGTATTCCTATTGTTTTTGACTATCACCACCACATGCTCCATCCCGGTGGTCAGACTGAGCAAGAAGCACTTGAGCTTGCATTATCAACATGGGGAGATATAAAGCCGGTTGTACACTATGCAGAATCTCGCTCTCTTGAGCATAATAATCCAAAGATTAAACCACAAGCACATTCAGACTTGGTGTACAATGTTCTAGAAGATTACGGTAATGAATTTGACATCATGATTGAAGCAAAACACAAAGAAATAGCTTTACTAAAATACAGAAGCAATTTAGAATCTATAGCTGCAAAGTAGTAAGCTTACTATTTACTACACATGGTATTGGTTACACATGGCTAAGAAAAATTACGTACTTGACACCAGCGTTTACCTAACAGATGCTAACGCTATTTACAAATTTGACAATCATGATATCTTTGTTCCACTTAAGGTATTGGAAGAAATCGATGGACACAAAAAGCGTCAAGATTCTGTCGGTGCTAATGCTCGACATATTATAAGAATCTTAGATGAGTTAAGATCCAAGGGCAGTTTAGAGAATGGTGTAAGAATAGAAAAAGGTAAGGGATTATTGAAAGTAATGTCTTACAGTTGTCTAGACCAGTCAAATTTTCCACCAGATCTAAATATAAAAATTTCTGATCACATAATCATAGCTACCGCCAAAGCAATTCAGTCGCAAGAGGCATACAAAAATAGAAAAACAATAGTAGTTTCTCGCGATATCAACATGAGAGTAATCTGTGATTCTATAGGAATATCAGCAGAAGATTATATTTCAGAAAAAGCAGTAGGAACTTCCGAAGAGCTTTATAGAGGTTTTTATATTCATTTGGTTGACGATCAGTTAATTGATCGTTATTATTCTGGTGAAGAAATAATCATACCAAAAGATGAAGTTAAAGTGTTATGGCACCCAAATCAATATATAATGTTGGTTTCCAATGAGAATGAAAAAAAATCAGCTTTAGCTAGATTTAAAGATCACCACACACCCTTACAAAAGATTATTAATAAAAATATACCCGATTGGAGTATTGATTCTAGAAACAAAGAGCAAGCATTTGCAATTGATATGCTAATGGATCCAAATATTAAAATTGTTTCTCTTATTGGTCGTGCTGGTTCTGGTAAAACACTTCTAGCTATAGCAGCTGGATTACAACAGACAATCGGACTAAGAACCGATGAAAATCACTATTCTCGTTTAATTGTTTCCCGACCGGTCCAACCTCTTGGAAAAGATATCGGATTTCTCCCGGGAACAATGGAAGAAAAAATGCTACCATGGTTAATGCCTATTCAAGATAATTTGAAGTTTTTAATGGGCGATCGCGCTAATATGGAAATGTATATGGAAAAAGGAAAGATTGAAATTGAAGCCTTGACATATATTAGAGGAAGATCGATTGCTAATGCATTTATTGTGATTGACGAGGCTCAAAACCTGACAAAGCATGAAATTAAAACTATTATTACTCGTATTGGCGAAGGAACAAAAATTGTCTTAACAGGCGATATTGAACAAATAGATAACGTATACGTTAATGAGACATCAAACGGTTTAGCCCACGCCGTCGAAAATTTTAAACAGTATCCCATATCTGGTCATGTTACGTTCACCAAGGGTGAAAGATCAGAATTAGCAACTTTAGCTTCAAAAGTGTTGTAAAGTAGTTTATTTTATGTTATATTATTAAAGGAGCGTTTATTATGAACGAAAAAGAACTAGAAGAAATTGAAAAAGTTATAAACGAAGAAGAGGCACACTATAACGAAACGTTAGCAGTTGTGGTTCAGCCAGATGGTGATCTTCAAAAGTACATAGTTGATTATGTTGGAACAAAATTTGACCAAGAAGATGTAACGGTAAATATGATTGCTGAGACTCTTGCTCATGAATTTCCAGATTTTATGTACGCTCTAGCAGAAGAAAACTTCTTACGAGGTTATCAATTAGGATTGGACGATGCATATAAATCATTTACTGGAAAAACAGAAGAAACTTTCGCAGAAAAACTCTGATTTTTACACTGCGCGCGGAACGCATGTTTATTTTAAAGACGACATGATGAGCGATGTAGATGTAGAAGCGGTTATTGCAAAAGTAGAGGCAAAACTACCAGCACACCTTATATCAGAAATAGAAATGATAGTTGTTGGATGGTTCGAAGAGTTTGAATCTAGACAAATAAATGCCTTTTATGATTCTGGTGCGGTTTATGTTTCTAATATTCAAGATGATCAAGAGGATATGTTTGATGACATAGTTCATGAGATCTCACATTCTCTTGAGGATGCGCATGGATACGAGATTTATGGAGATCAGAAAGTAAAACAAGAATTTTTGAGAAAAAGAGAGCACTTGCATAATGTTATGTGGAAAATGGGCTTTAAGGCTCCTAAGTCTTTTTTTCAAGATGTTGAATATAGTGAAGGGTTTGATGACTTCCTGCACAAACAAGTCGGATATGACAAGTTATCTTCAATAATGCAAGGAATTTTTGTTAGTCCATATGCTGCCACATCATTGAGAGAATACTTTGCGACAATGTTCACAGAATATTATTTAGATTCCGATCATATGTTCCTTAAAAAGATAAGCCCAGAGTTGTATGAAAAAATTTCTATGTTACAAAACCCAGAAATGCTTGACTCTTGAGTGCAATAGTGTTATATTACTATGAGAGGTAATCACTATGGCACACATATCATTTTCAGAACTAAAGGATTGGGTACATTGCCCATATTATCACAAGCTAACACGTGTTGATAAAATAGACGGATTCACTGGCAACGAATATACAGCCTTTGGATCTGCAATTCACTCAGTATGCGAAAAGAAGCTTTTAGAAGAAGAAGTAAAAGATGATTTCTTTGTTAAAGAACTTAAAAAGAATATTGCTGAACTAGATGAAGAACACGAAGTAAATAAAAAATTAGTAGTTGATATGATTGGACAGGGTAAAAGAATTATTCCTGAGATACAAGATGCATTAGACAACTATTTTGAGAACTATGAGGTTCTTGCAGTAGAATTACCACTAATGGAAGATATAGATGGACAGCCAGATTACAAATTTAAAGGTTATATCGATGCAATCGTAAAAACTGACGATAATAAAGTTCATATTTTTGATTGGAAAACTTGTTCTTGGGGTTGGGATGCTAAAAAGCGTTCCGAACCAATGGTCACTTACCAACTTACATTATATAAAAACTATTTTTGTCAAAAAATGGAAATAGACCCTAAAGACGTAGAGACTCATTTTGCACTTCTTAAAAGAACTGCCAGCAAAAATCGAGTAGAATTCTTTAGAGTGACGAGTGGACCTAGAAAAACTGAAAATGCTCTTAAATTATTGGATAAAGCAATATACAATATTAAGAACGAGCGGTATATTAAGAATCGTTTGTCATGCACCGGTGGTTATGGGTGCAAATTTTATAAGACAGAACACTGTCCATGAGGAATAAATGAATAAAAAGAAAATTTTGGTCATAGCTGACCACCCGCTTTCTCCATCGGGAGTAGGCACACAAACAAGATATTTCATCGAAGCGCTATTAAAAACAAATAGATATAAGTTTATTTGTTTGGGCGGAGCAATGAAGCACCATGATTATACCCCAATGGAGGTAGAAGGTTGGGGAAAAGATTGGACGATAATACCGATTGATGGTTACGGTAATCATGAAATGATTCGTTCTGTTTTACAAAAAGAAAAGCCAGATTTGTTATGGTTTATGACAGATCCAAGATTTTATGGATGGCTTTGGGAAATAGAAAACGAAGTCAGATCCCTTGTGCCAATGGTTTATTATCATGTTTGGGATAATTTTCCTACTCCCATGTATAACAAAATATGGTACGATTCAACTGATGAGGTGGTTGCTATATCTAAAGTTACTGATCAAATTGTTAGAGAAGCATCACCTGATTCATATGGGGGATATATTCCGCATGCGGTCAATGATTCTATTTTTTACAAGTACGCCACACCAGACGACAGAACAACGGTTGAAAACTTAAGACAAAATATAATTTCTTCTACTAATAATCCTCAATTAAATAATCCAAATAAAAAGATATTCTTTTGGAACAACCGTAACGCTAGACGTAAACAAAGTGGAACTCTTATTTGGTGGTTTAAAGAATGGCTGGATAAAGTAGGACACGATAAGGCAACACTCATGATGCACACAGACGCCAGAGATCCGCATGGACAAGACTTGCCGCATATTATAGAACACTTGGATGTTAATGACGGGCAAGTGTTAATATCTACAAAAAGAGTCACTCCAGAAGAACTGGCAGTCATGTATAATGCTGCAGATTTTACTTTGAATATATCTGATGCAGAAGGTTTTGGTTTGTCGACTTTAGAGTCTCTTTCCTGTGGAACTCCTATTATTGTTAATATGACAGGAGGACTCCAAGAACAAGTTACGAATGGTAAAGACTGGTTTGGGTGGGGTATACAGCCGGCATCAAAATCAGTTATCGGTTCTTTGGAAGTGCCATATATCTACGAAGATAGAATTAGTAAAGAGGATCTTCATAAAATGTTAGATAAAGCGCTTAAATGTAGTAAAAAATCATATGAAAAAATGTCTCAAGCGGGTATGAAACATGTCAGAGAAAATTATAACTTTGAAGACTTTGAAAATAGCTGGATTAAAAAAATTGACGATGTTACACAAAAGTATGGATCGTGGAATACAAGAAAACAATATAACAGATGGACACTTAAGGAGGTTGCATGAGGAAGAACGTTATTTTAAAAGGACCAATACTAACTAGAAGCGGCTACGGAGAACAAGCTAGGTTTGCTTTGAGATCATTAAGAAGCCGACCGGACTTATATAATGTTTTTATTCAACCACTTTCTTGGGGTGACACTTCTTGGTTAACTGATGTCGACGAAGAGCGTGCTTGGATCGATCAAACAATAGAAAAAACAATATCATATATACAACAAGGAGGGCATTTTGATGTTAGTGTTCAAGTTACTATACCAAATGAATTTGAGCCCATGGCACCTGTTAATATTGGATATACGGCAGGCATAGAAACTACCCGGGTAGCACCAGAATGGCTTGAGGTATGTAACCAGATGAATAAATTAATTGTGGTGTCGAATCATTCAAAAAATGTCTTTCTTAACTCGTCCGCGGTGGCAGTCAACAAAGAAACAAATGAGCAAATAGATGATTATAGATTGCAAATTCCTGTTGACGTGGTCAATTATCCTGTAAAGAAATATGAAAATTTACCCAAGATTGATTTAGCATTAGAATGTGATTTTAATTTTTTATTAGTTTCCCAAATGGGTGTAAGAAAGAATATACCAAATACAATTAGATGGTTTATAGACGAGTTTAGAGATGAAGAAGTTGGACTAATTGTAAAAACAAATCTTTCAAAGAATTCGTTAATCGATAGAAGACACACAGAAGAACAAATAAAAGGTATAATCAACTCAGACGATAAGAAACATAGAAAATGTAAAGTATATTTGTTGCACGGAGAAATGACAGACGAGGAACTTCATTCCGTATATTTACATGAAAAAGTAAAAGCATTTGTGTCGCTTACTCATGGAGAAGGGTTTGGGTTGCCACTTTTTGAAGCAGCCTATTCTGGGCTTCCGGTTATTGCTCCCGGTTGGTCCGGACAGTTGGATTTTCTATTGGATGAATCTGGTCATGAGCATTTTTATAATGTATCTTTTGATATACAGCCGATTCAAAAAGAGGCAGAGTGGAAAGGTGTAGTTGACCCCGGAAGCATGTGGGCATTTTCTAGAAAAAACTCAGCAAAAGAAAAAATGAGACAATGTTATAATGATATCACATCGGGCAACAAAAGCTCAACGTGTGAATATGCTTTAGAACTACAAGAAAGATTTGATAAAGAGAAGGTATACGCTGATTTTGTAAATTCAATTGAAAGTGTATCTAGTACCCAAGACTCTCAAGTACTGGTGCTATGAAAAAAATAATATACTGTGGACAATTTATGGATTTTTCCGGCTACGGTATTGCTGCCAGAAAATATTTAGAAACCTTAGATTTGGTTGTGCAAAAAAACAATATTGATTTAAAAATTTACACTGCCCTTTCACCGTTCGCCCCCGCAGACTTAAAACCATTTAGCTTAAGAGAAAGAGAACTAATAGAAAAATACTCTTTTAGTAGCGATGCAGATATAGAACAGTTTATACAAGATAACAATTATGAGTGTATATGGCACATGCCAACTCCAATGGCTCTTTTTGCAGATAAAAGATTTAAAACCTCAAACAATATATCACCGAGTCTACTAAAAATAATAGTATCAGCTAAGAGAAATCATCACCTAGTTGTGTGGGAAACAACAGATGTAAGCACTGAATGGAAAGAGTGCATGGAATGGCTAAAGCCACACAGTATAATAACCGCATGTGAAATGAACGCTAAAATGTATTCAAATTATTGTGAAAATATCTTACTCGCACCTCATCCAATATTTGACATTGATTCTGTTAAACCTGAGCCAATGAACCTACCGATCCCTTTAGACGATAAGTTTGTGGTATTTTCAATGTCGCAATGGACACATCGAAAAGGTTTTGAGAAACTTTTACAAGCCTTTACTGCAGAACTGGGTGACAAAGATGATTGTGTTCTTGTGTTAAAAACCTTTGGTAGTGGAGAGGCACCAACACCAAAGCATGTCGCTGACATTGTTAACGCTATAAGAAACAGCATCATTAAAGAAGATAAGAAAAACAATGTTCTTCTAATGTCTGATTATTTGCCACAATCAAATATTAATTGGTTATATAAGAACAGTGATATTTTTGCCTTATTGCCTCGCGGCGAGGGTTTTGGATTAACTATTTTTGAATCGATCTTAAACGGGCTACCTGTTTTGGTACCATCCGAAGGCGGACATGTTGATTATATATCAAAAAATAATAAATTTATGGTCGACGGCATGTGGGACACATGTGTTACAACAGATGTTGCTTATCCCTTACATAGCGAATGGTTTGAGTCTAATATTTCTTGCGCAAGAAAAAGGCTGCGCTTAGCATATGATATGTGGAAAAG